>OGPK01000069.1_pt1 | contig 120593 bp, 116 predicted proteins | sample 1552921 | NCBI WGS metagenome assembly OGPK01 (sample SAMEA2580264, study PRJEB22360) | human gut metagenome | biome: human gut; feature: human-associated habitat; material: faeces | place: Denmark | collected 2008/2010 | reverse complement strand
GAATCATAAATCATAAATCATAAATCATAAATTAAAAAGTAAAAGTGGCTGAATCAAACTTTGTAGATTATGTAAAGATCTATTGCCGCTCAGGTAAGGGCGGGAGAGGGTCTTCTCACTTTCGCCGCGAGAAATACATTCCGAAAGGAGGTCCCGACGGAGGCGATGGAGGGCGAGGAGGCCATGTGTATCTTCGTGGAAACCGGAATTACTGGACGCTTCTTCATCTGAAGTATGAACGTCATATCATGGCGACAAATGGTGAAGGCGGCGGTGCTAAACGCAGTTTTGGGAAAGACGGTGAAGATCGTGTGATAGAGGTCCCTTGCGGAACAGTCGTGTATGATGCCGATACGGGTGAGTTTATCTGTGATGTGACCGAGGACGGTCAGCAGGTAATGTTATTGAAAGGCGGGCGTGGAGGATTGGGTAACTGCCACTTCAAGACGTCGACCAATCAGGCTCCCCGTTATGCACAACCCGGCGAACCGGCGCAGGAACGTATGGTGATCTTGCAATTGAAACTGCTGGCCGATGTCGGTCTGGTCGGTTTCCCGAATGCAGGAAAGTCGACGTTGTTGTCGGTTGTTTCGGCTGCCAAACCGAAGATTGCCAATTATCCGTTCACGACGCTCGAACCGAATCTGGGGATAGTAAGCTATCGTGACAACCGTTCGTTCGTTATGGCCGATATCCCTGGCATTATCGAAGGTGCCAGTGAAGGTAAAGGGTTGGGATTACGCTTCTTGCGCCATATCGAACGCAATTCGTTACTCCTGTTTATGGTGCCGGCCGATGCGGATGATATCAAGAAGGAATACGAAATTCTTTTGGGCGAACTGGTCAAGTATAATCCGGATTTGCAGGGTAAAAGTCGTGTTCTGGCTATTACCAAGAGCGATATGCTGGATGAGGAGTTGATCGAGGCATTGTCCGAAGATCTGCCGGAAGGCGTTCCTTATGTATTTATTTCTTCCGTTACCGGAATGGGGATCACCGAATTGAAAGACCTGTTATGGAAGGAACTGAACAAAGAAACGTTCCATGAGGTAGAGCGTATTGTACATAAGAACATCGATGTAAGCGCACTTTCGCTTGATGATGATGATTTTGTTATTCCTCTTGAGGAAGATGATCCCGACGACGATGAAGAGTATGAAGAATATGAAGATTGGGATGACGCAGAAGATGACGATATTTCCAAATGATAAAGTGAAGATGTTGCAATTTCCCGCATTAAGCGAGGATTGCAACATCTCTCATTTTGTGACAACCCGCCAAGGAGGTGTGAGCGAAGGTGCATATGCTTCCTTTAACCCCGGCGAATACAGCGGGGACAATCCGGAAGCTGTCCGGGCGAACCGGAAACTTCTTTCAGATGTGCTCGGAATTCCTTCCGAACGTATTTTCGTGCCTTTCCAGGTTCACGGGGCGGAGATTCGTTCGATCGAGCCTTTTTTTCTTTCCCTTCCATTGGAAGAACAGCAGCTTTATATGCACGGTGTAGATGCTCTGGTGACGAATGTGCCGGGAGTTTGCATTGCCGTCTCAACAGCTGATTGTGTCCCTGTCCTGCTGTATGCTCCCGATGTAAAGACGGTGGCTGCCATTCATGCTGGTTGGCGGGGAACCGTACAGCGGATCGTCGCGAAAACCGTTCGCTTCCTTATTGATGAACATGGAGCCGATCCTTGTCTCATGAAAGCCGGTATCGCTCCTTCCATCGGTCCCGATGCCTTTGAAGTCGGCGAAGAGGTTGTCGACGCCTTTCGGGAAGCCGGTTTTGAAATGCCGCGTATTTTGCAGCGCAATGTCGATACAGGAAAAGCTCATATCGATTTGTGGGAGGCTAACCGACTGCAACTATTGTCCGAAGGCCTCTCAACCGGACATATCGAACTAGCCGGCATCTGCACTTACACCCATCCCGACGATTTCTTCTCCGCCCGCCGTTTGGGAATCAAGAGCGGGCGTATCTTGTCCGGTATCATTGTTAAATAGATGGTAAATAACAATCTATAGTTTTATAAATCATAAATTTTCCCTATGTTACACATTTCAATTTCAGAAGAAGTAGCTACCGCCTGTCCGGATTTACATGTTTTGGTCCTGTCTTGTAATGTTTGCAATTCGGAACCGGATGAACGGCTTTGGCAGGAGATAGCGGACGAAGAAAAGGTAGTCCGGGAAACAGTTAAACTGGAACAAATCAACAAATGGCTCCCTATACAGGCTACCCGCCAGGCTTATAAGCGTCTGGGAAAAGATCCGAATCGTTATCGTCCTTCTTCTGAAGCGTTGCGGCGGCGTATTCTTCGTGAATTACCCCTTTATAAGGTCGATACGTTGGTTGATCTCATCAATTTGGTTTCTATCCGTAGCGGATATTCCATTGGTGGCTTCGATGCAGATAAGATTGCCGGTGGAAGTCTGGTGCTGGGAGTCGGTAGGGAAGGTGAAGTTTATCATGGAATCGGGCGTGGAGAACTGAATATTGCAGGTTTGCCAGTCTATCGGGATGCGGTCGGCGGGGTCGGAACTCCGACCAGCGATGAGGAACGGACAAAAATAGGGCTGGATACCACCCGCCTGTTAATGATTATAAATGGTTATTCCGGATTGGATGGTCTGGAGTCGGCAGGAAAGTATGCGGCAGACTTATTAAGCAAATATGTTTCAGCTATAAACATGGAGGCGGAACTTATTACAGCTGAGGATAGGCAGAAAATAACACTATAATTGTGTTATAGCAATGTTAATTATGCTTACAAAGTATAAAAAGCACCTGTTTTTATGCTAAAAAACATCTATATCCTTTTGTTTTAATCGATTAATCTATAAATTTGCCCCCGTTAACGAATTAACAAAACAAAAAGAAACATGATCGAATTGATTGGAACAAACGCCGGCCTTGTTTGGAACGCATTAAATGAAGGCGGTAAGATGAGTGTTAAGGCAGTAAAGAAAGCGACTAAGATTAAAGCGGAAAAAGATATGTATGCTGCTTTTGGTTGGTTAGCGAAAGAAGGCAAATTGGCTTTCGAAGACGTCGAGGGTGAATGGTATGTTGCGTTAGTATAAATATAGCGTAGCTGAATCTATTAGAAGGAGGGCTGTTCGGATTTTAGTTTGAACGGCCTTTTGTGTATCCGGACGTTTTCTGTCAAAAAAACAAACCGATTCGTTGTTTTATTCAATTCTATAGTTTACTTTTGTGTAGAATTTGGTGTGAAATGACCGAAGATCATAAAAGATTGTTGGCTGTATTTGATGTTAGGGTTCGTGATTTGATGGAGCTTTGCGATAGGCAAAAGCAGAAAATCAACGAGCTTGAAGATTTTTTGGTACAGAAGGAAGGAGAACTTCAACAAGCAATGAAGACGATCGAAGAGTTGAATGCCAAATGTGATAACATGCTGACTGCACGGGTTGTTTCTGTCAATGAGGGAGAAATGAAAAGTGCCAGGATGAGGTTATCGAAGTTAGTGCGGGAAGTAGACAAGTGCATTGCACTATTAAACGAATAGAGGCGATGGACGATAAATTTCTTATACATGTAGAGATAGCCGGTAAAAGTTATGGTATCAGGATCAACCGGAGCGAAGAGCAGGTAGCCCGTGAGGCTGTCCGGCAAATCAGGATGAAAATGGACCAGTACCGGAAGAAATATTCCGAAGTGGATGTAAAAGATTTGTTAGCCATGGTGACCTTCCAACTATCAGTGGAAAATTTGATGTTGGAGGATAAAAATGACACAAGTCCCTTTACTGAAAAGATACAGGAACTGACCGATAAATTGGAAAGTTACCTGAAGGATAAATAGTTGTAAGAATAAAGAAGATGCGTTTCCGCACTACTTTGCATGGGGATTCCATGTAAGGCAGTGCTTTTTTTGTATAATAATATAACTGAATTTAAACTATAAGTAAAATGGGTATGACTATAATCATAGCACTTGTAACCTTCGTTGTCGGAGGTTTGCTCGTGTGGTTTGTGATGAGAGTCCTTATGAAGTCAAGGTATGACGCTGTGATACGCGAGGCTGAAAAGGAGTCGGAAGTAATGAAGCAGAAGAAATTGCTCGAAGTAAAAGAGAAGTTCCTTCATTTGAAAGCGGATCTGGAGAAACAGGTGTCCGCACGTAATTCAAAGATACAGTCCGTAGAGGCTAAGTTGAAACAACGCGAGTTGGGCTTGAACCAACGCCAGGAAGACTTGCAACGCAAAAATAGTGAAGTGGATGCCGTAAAGGAGAACCTGGCCGCCCAACTGGAACTGGTAGAAAAGAAGAAGCAGGATCTGGATAAACTTCACCAGCGTGAAATCGAACATCTGGAAACCCTTTCCGGACTTTCTGCCGAAGAAGCGAAAGAACGTTTGATCGAATCCCTGAAAGACGAGGCTAAGTCCGAAGCCACTTCCTATATCAACGAAATCATGGAGGAAGCGAAGATGACGGCCAATAAGGAAGCGAAGAAAATCGTTATCCAGTCCATCCAGCGTGTGGCTACCGAAACGGCAATCGAGAATTCGATTACAGTCTTCCATATCGAATCAGACGAAATAAAAGGCCGTATCATCGGTCGCGAAGGCCGTAACATCCGGGCGTTGGAAGCGGCAACCGGTATCGAGATCGTGGTTGACGATACGCCTGAAGCAATCGTGTTGTCCGGCTTTGATCCGGTTCGTCGTGAAATAGCTCGTCTGGCTTTGCACCAGTTGGTACAAGACGGACGTATTCACCCGGCACGTATTGAAGAAGTAGTTACGAAAGTGAGAAAGCAGGTTGAAGACGAAGTGGTGGAAACCGGTAAACGTACCGTTATCGACCTCGGTGTTCATGGCTTGCATCCTGAACTGATCCGTATGATCGGTAAGATGAAATATCGTTCTTCTTATGGCCAGAACTTACTGCAGCACGCACGCGAAACGGCGAACTTATGTGCAGTGATGGCTTCTGAACTGGGATTGAACCCGAAAAAGGCAAAACGCGCCGGACTGTTGCATGATATAGGTAAAGTGCCTGATGACGAGCCAGAATTGCCGCACGCAATCTTAGGCATGAAACTTTGCGAGAAATATAAAGAAAAACCGGATATCTGCAATGCCGTAGGTGCTCACCACGACGAAGTGGAAATGCAGACACTGCTTGCTCCGATCGTACAGGTTTGTGATGCTATTTCAGGTGCACGTCCGGGAGCCCGTCGTGAGATCGTTGAGGCTTATATCAAGCGTTTGAATGATTTGGAACAGTTGGCTCTTTCTTATCCGGGTGTAGTGAAGACATATGCTATCCAGGCCGGTCGTGAACTTCGCGTAATTGTCGGAGCTGACAAGATCGACGATAAGGATACCGAAAACCTGTCAAACGAAATCGCAAAGAAGATCCAGGATGAAATGACTTATCCGGGCCAGGTGAAGATTACGGTAATTCGTGAGACTCGTGCGGTAAGTTATGCTAAGTAGAATCGATAATCATTGAATAAGTTTATGTAAGGCCGGGCTGAATAAAGTCCGGCTTTTTTATTTTTCCGCCATAATCAGGAATTTGCCTTCATTTTTGTATGCACTGGTTTGATTATAAGATTGTTAATGGGTGAAGGTAAATAGTAAAAGTACCTTCACCTGCTACGGTTGTCTTCATCTGCGGGTGAGTCGGGTATGGGAGGTACTATACCGCTTTGTATAAGAGATCGGACTTGGTGTATCTGGGAGGGGCGGGGTGAAAGTAAATTTTTTAGGGTGAAGGTAGATATCGAGATTGCCTTCACCCCTTCGCCTAATAATAACCAAAAGGTCTCAAGGAAAGGTGAAGCCTAATCGGATGCTTGCACAAAAAAAGCGGTTGTCTGGAAATGAGGCAACCGCTTTTTTAGTTGTTATTGCGGGACGGACTACTTATTTGTAGCTGTAACCCGCTTTCTTCTGTGCGCTGTTGGCATTAGCACCGGGGATCAGAGTGAAGCCCCACTTGTATTCCCGGTCTGCCGGTAAAGTGTATTCCGGTTCCGGACGTGAATACCAACTGTCGTAGCCGGCCAATCCCTGTTGTTTTAGGTCTACACATACTTCAACGAAGTTACGCGGTGCGATGTCGTTGATATGTGTCTGGCGAGGTTTGTCGTACGGTCCGATCTCCGGACGGTTGGCAATCTCTTCAGGTGTGAAGTTGTTCCACTGGTACGGACGGTTGGTCGCCTTGCCGGCATCGAAGTCTTCGACGGAGTTACGCATAGCGTTGAATTCCATCTCGTCGTCTGCAACGATCAAAAGGTTCTTGCCTTTACCGCCTAAAGAGATCCAGCGGGTGTCGCAGTGGTGACCGTTTTCCTGTGGGCGGACATAGGGGAAATACTGTTCTTCTGCCGTGCTCTTATACTGTCCGATCATGTAACCGGCTTTGCGGTCCCAATAGTTTTCCAATGGACCACGACCGAAATATTCCAGTTGGTTCATCGTTGCCGGCAGACGGAAGCGTACACCGATACGCGGAACGACCATCTTGTCGCGTTCGCTCATGTTCTCGCGGCCCGGAGAGAAGGTGGCGGTTGCAGTCGCTTCCGATATTTCGATCTTTTTCCCATCCAAATGAGCTGGAGTGAAAAGTGTAGCTACGTTCATGGTGCCATCGGGATAGATTTTATAAGTGATGATGAACTGGTTGCCGGCCGGCAGTTTATAGTCAGCCTTCACGATTGCATTGCCGTCTACGATTTCAGCGGAAGTGCTTGTCACGTTGAAGTTGCGGCTTGAGATTTCCCAGATTTCCAGACGCTGTGGGTCACCGCTTCCGTAATCATTATCATTCGGGGCACGCCAGAAATTCGGTTGGATACCGAAACCTTCATTGAAGTATTCCGTGTTGCCCACCTTGTAAGAGGTGACGACACCGGCTTTCTTGTCGAATACGAAGTTTACTTTCGAGGAAGTCACTTTCACGTTGTCTCCTTCTTCCGATACAGTCAGTTTAGGACCACCGGCCTTGTAAGCCGTCTTGTCGGCTTCGACAGGCAGACGGAACTGGCCCAGTGCGATATCGTGACCGGCAGGAACAAGACCTTCTGCCTTTACGGTCGTAACGACGAAGTCAACTAAATAATCCACACCTGCTTGCGGTTTCAGGCCGGCTACGGGAACCGTGATTTCCTGTGAAGCCTGCGGAGCCAGGTCGAGTGACATCTTGTTGCTCTTGATGATCTTGTTGTTTGCTTTTATGGTATAAGTAAACATATAGTCCTTCAGATTCGTGAAGTAGAAGCGGTTGGTGATTTTGAACACACCGTTTGCCGCATCGACTGCTTCGAAGCCGACGTTCTGATGCGTGAACTTCACTTCTGCCATTCCCGGATGGGGGGTGCGATCCGGATTGACCAAACCGTTGCAAAGGAAGTTGCCGTCGCTCGGCATATCTTTGCCGAAGTCACCACCATAGGCGTAAAACTCTTTTCCGTTTTCATCTTTGGTAAGGATACCCTGGTCTACCCAGTCCCAGATCCAACCGCCTTGCAGGTTCGGATATTTGTAGATGGCTTGCCATTGTCCCCACAGGTTACCGGTTGAGTTACCCATCGCATGGGCATATTCGGACGGTGCAATCGGACGGTCGCTACCCTGTGCGCCGATTTCTTCCAGCCATCCGGCACTTGGGTATTGCGGTACATACATATCGCTATTCCATTCCCAAAGAGCACGTTCGTAGTTGACCGGACGGTTCATCAGATTTTTGTCTTTATTCTTTACATACAGGTAAGTCTGGTAGAAGTTGTAACCGTTTCCGGCTTCGTTACCTAATGACCAGATTGTCACAGACGGATGGTTTTTGTTGCGTTCGTACATGTTGACCGTACGGTCCATGTGCGGTTTCAACCATTCCGGATTGTTGCCTAATGTTCCACCTTTGCGCAGATTGTAGTACATGCCGTGTGATTCGATATTAGCTTCGTCGTAAACATACAATCCGTATTCGTCACAAAGCTCGTAGAATCTGCGGTCCTGCGGATAGTGGCACAGACGGACGGAGTTGATGTTGTTCTTCTTCATGATTTCGAAGTCCTTACGCATTAGCTCTTCTGTCACGTAGTGTCCGGTCAGCGGGTTGTGTTCGTGGATGTTTACTCCTTTGAATTTGATCGGCTGGCCGTTGAACAGCAGGACGGTGTACGGTTTGCCGTTGCCGGCGATCTGATCGATCTCTTTGATTTCGATGCGGCGGAAACCGACGTTCTGCGGGATTACTTCCGTCACCTTGCCGTCTTCCTTGATTGTCATCAACAGTTTGTAGAGGTTTGGATGTTCCGCGTTCCAGGTTTCTACATTGTTCAGTGTCTTTTCGAACGAAGTTGTTGCAATCGTGTTCGGACTTACCCACAGTTTGTTTTCGGCTGTTGCAGCCACGTTGCCTTTTGCATCTAATAATTCGTATGTGACGTCGATGTTCTTAACCTTGTCGGAATGGTTCTTGATATCCATTGCCAAGCTGAAGATACCGTTTTTGTAGGTGTCGTCGAGCGTGGAGACAATGCGGTAATCATTGACGGCGATCTTGGGCTGTGACCATAGATAGACGTCGCGTTCGATGCCGCTCAGACGCCAGAAGTCTTGGCATTCCAGATAGGAACCTGTGCTCCAACGGAAGATTTTCAGTGTCAGCACATTCTTGCCCGGCTGCAGGTATTTGTTGATCAGGAATTCGGCCGGATTTTTGGAATCTTCGCTATAGCCGACTTCCTTGCCGTTTACATAAACATATAAACCTGATTTAGCTCCGGCGATGTGCAGATATACGTCACGTCCGTCCCAACCGGCAGGAATCTCGAAATCGCGGCGGTAAACACCTACCGGATTCGTTTCCGGCAACAGCGGAGGTTGCGGGTTACGCGGTTTGAACTCATATCCGTGATTTGTATAGATGGCGGTACCATGTCCCTGAACTTCCCAGTTTCCCGGAACGGTGATGTCGTCCCAATCGGAAGTGCTGACAGAAGGATCTGTGATATTGGCAGGAAGGTCTTTGTACGAATCTACAAAATAGAATTTCCATGTGCCGTTCAGCAATGAATAGAAAGGACTTTTTTCATACTGGGAAGAGAGAGCTGTAGCACGGTCTCCATAAGTCATAAAAGAGGAGCGGGGTGCCTCTTTATTAACGGCAACGACCTGAATGTCCTGCCAATAAGGCTTCTCTGGCTGGTTTGTCGCATTGTCAGCCAAAGCGGTGCCCAGAAGGAAGCAACTCAATGCTCCTGTGAGCATCGTTTGTTTGATCATGTGTTTCATATGCATTTTTAATTTAGATTAGACTTAGTCAGTTGAAAGTTGAGAGTTGAAAGTGAAAAGAGTATTTCTTTAACTTTCAACTCTCAACTGTTTTATCTTGCTGCGTAGAAAGAATACCCTTCGGCTACCTGTTTGAAAGCAAGTACGCCTGCCTGGTTCAGTTCCACATTCATTTCTTTGCCGTCAGGAAGGTACATGACAACTTCGTCGTCACCTGTGAACTTCAACAGCTTGGTCGATTCACCGTCTGCTTCTACACTCCAGCTTTTATCTGTTTCATTGAAAACCAGGTCGACCGCTTTTTCTTCTCCTTCTTTCTGGATGTGGTAGCCGTCTTTCTTTGTTTCGATAGCATACGTGCCGTCTTTTGTTTCGATAGTTTTTACCGTACCGGTATCTGCAACAGGGTTGCTTCCGCTCCAGAATTCAATTGAGTTCAATACCAATATGTCGGCTAATGCAGAGATTTCGTAAACCGGAACAATCCAGAATGCGATGAAAACCAGTTCGTTTACAAACTTGCTGTCAATGTTTCTGTTCCAATCCAACAGCTTATTGGACAACCCAAATGATCCAATACATGATGAGAATAATACACTGCTGGCGAGCGTTGCCGCCACCAATAAAGTTACACTTTTTTTCTTCATGAATATTTAGTATTTGTAGTTAATTTGGGGACGAAGATAACAATTTATACGATAATAGCTATTAATGGAGAACTTATAATTATCTATAGGTAACTTTATATACGTCTTTTATTAAGCGAAGAGACTGTTTGAAAGAAGAAAGACTCCTGAAACTTTTCGAATGAATTCTTCAAAAACTTCAGAAGTCTCTCTTTTTTATTTAATAGATAATGTCAACTGTCAATAACCTGGGTTCTGGTCCGTAGCCAATAGCGGATTCAGGTCGATAGCCGTTTGAGGAATGGGTCTTAAACTCATACGACTGTCCCATTTCATCGTAAGAACTTTTTCTCCGTCAGGCATAGTGATAGGAACATTATTTAATTGAGCATTCCAGTAGGCATCTCCGTAACGGCTCAGGTCGTCGCTGCGCATACCTTCGCCAGCCAATTCGATGCGGCGTTCAGTCTTAATCAGATTCAATCCTTCTTCTTTGCCGAGGCTTGTCGGAACATCGGGCATACCACAACGTTCGCGAAGCTGGTTTAAGGCTGCCTGGGTTTGTCCGTCAAAGCCGGTTGTTTGCGTATGTGCTTCGGCGAAGATTAACAGAATTTCTGCATAACGGATGCAAGGATAGTCACCGGTTGCCTGTCCATCATTGTTTGCGTCATTTTCCAGTGGTGACATTTTACGGAAATTAAAACCGGTCTTAGACTCGTTGTTCCCGTTTTTAATCCATTCATAGATGAAGTCCGTGCCGTAATTGGTCTCATACCAGCCCTTGAATGGGAATAAAACAGAGGCATATAGACGGCTGTCTCGATTACGGAATTCCTGCATATATTCATAGTCTTTCAGTTTGCCACTGTTGATCAAATTGGATGCGAAAGATATGAATTTGGCTTCTCCTTCCGGAGCTTTATAATCATCCAGATCTTTTTTGATTTTACTGTATGCCTCTTTACGTTTTTCTATGCTTGGAGTAGTCGGTGTCTTGCCTTCTACCGTCCAGTAAGCATCGACCAAGTTCTGTGTCGGGGTTACGGAAGACCAACCACCCAACTGGTTGGGGCGAATGCTTGTATAGCGCGTCATGTCCTGATAATCCCAGCTTGAGGCTGTGTATTGACGGGTCATTACATATTCCGGATTATCCGGATTCCCGTTTTCCGTGTGCCACAAAGTCTCGTAGCTGAAGATACCTTTTATGAAAGCGTCACGGTCGATACCATATTTATCAAAGTCGATATATAGTTCCATTTCTTCCGCTTCTTTCTTTTGGGCTTCAGTCAGCTCGTTTACTTTGAAAAGAGAGAAGCCTCCTTTGTCCATGATCTCTTTGGCGGTAGCTTCGGCCGTTGCATAATCTCCGAAATAAAGAGCTGCCCTTGCTTTTACGGCCAGAGCTGCGTATTTCGTCATGCGTCCTTTTTCATTTGGATAGCCACCTGCATATTTTTCAGGAAGTATAGCGGCCGCGGCTGTCAGTTCATTAATAATGAATTCTCGCACCTTGCTTACTTCATCGCGTGGAATGTTGGGTGAGTCATAAGACGGGACATCGGTGATCAAAGGTACTTTTCCGAATGTGAGGGTCAGGTTCAAATAAGTCCATGCGCGCATAGCACGAACTTCGGCTTTAAACCGCTCTTTCAGGTTTTCGTCCATCGGAACATTTTCCACTTCCTGCAAGAATATATTTTGTTTGCGTACGGTCTCGAAGTTGTAACCTTCATCATACAAGGCACTCAGACCGTTTTGCAGGTAGATGGAACCGCTTGATTCCCAGGCATACTGACAGTAAGCGTCATTCGTATAGGAATCGCTATGGACTGCCGCACCGGGGATGCTTGCTGAGTAAACGGCGTTCAGATTATACCAGGCATCTTTTTCTGATGTCCAAAATGTTTCCGTTGCAATGCTGGAAGTAGGCTCAACATCCAAATCGCAACTGCAAACAGTTGCTCCCAGAGCCATGCAAAGGAATGTATGTTTGAATATGTTATTAACTGTTTTCATTTTGCTTTTTATTTAGAATGTTAAGTTTACACCGAGTGATATGGAAGAAGAACCGCGGGTGTCTGTACCACGTCCCGAAGGAGTTTCCGGATCGAAGTCTTCCATTCTCTTGTCGGCACGGATCGTGAATGGATTCTCGGCAGAGACATACAGCTTCAACGCGTCTACTCCTAAATGCTGAATCTGGCTTTTGTTGAAATTATATCCGAATGTGATGTTTTTGATACGGAAATAGTCGGAGTCGAACAGCCAGAAATCGGAGAATTTGTTGTTGAATGTCGAATGCGTACTTGTACGTGGATAGATACGTGGGTAAGCTGCATTAGGGTCCGGATTGTCTACAGTCCAGCGTTTCAAGTGGAATTCACGCGGGCTGGCATTGTCAGAGAATGCCCATGCCTGTTCTTGATAGAAACGAACCATCGTTCCGGTGACACCTTGTCCGAACATGCTTAATTCGAATCCTTTGTAACGCAGGTTCAGGTTGACACCGTATGTGATGTCGGGCACGTCGCAAGCCAGATAATCTCGGTCCTTGTCTGTCAACTGTCCATCTCCGTCCAAATCGACGTATTTGATATCTCCGGCTTGCGGAGTAATACCATCTGTGATGTAGTTACCGTTGTCGATATCTTCCTGTGTCAATAAACCGTCTGTGCGGAAACCATAGAATGTACCGATTGCATAACCTACTTTTTTGATCCAAGGATCTTCGATCATCGGATCGTTCGCGCCTAAATCTTTCACTTTGTTCCAGTTTTTGGACAAGTTGAATCCTACCGTGTAAGAGAAGTCGCCGATGTTATTGTTGTGGGATACGTTGAATTCCAGTCCCTTGTTGCTTACCTTACCGATGTTCTGCGAAACCTTATAATCTTTATTGATACCTACTTCGGCTGGGCTTGGGTAAGACAGCAGGATATCTTTGGTTTGTTTGTCGTAAAACTCACCTGTAAAACTGAAAAGTCCGTTGAGGATGTCGAAATCGACGCCGACATTGGTGATTGTCACGGTTTCCCAGCCTAAGCCGGTGTTGGCAGGTTTACCTTCCCGGATACCGCTGACGATTGTGTTTTCGAAGTTGTAGTTACCTCCCTGAACATAAGTAGCGAAATAGTCATACTGGCCTACGTTATTAATATTACCAAGCTGTCCCCAGGATGCGCGTAACTTTAGGTTGTCGATCCAGTTTGCATCTTGCATAAAGCCTTCCTGGTTGATACGCCATCCGGCAGAGAAGGAAGGGAAGAATCCCCAGCGATTGTCTTTGTGGAAACGAGATGAGGCATCGGCACGGAAGTTGGCTTCTAACAGATAGCGATCTTGGAACGAGTAGTTCAAACGTGCGAAATATGACATCAGTTTGTCTTCGTAAACGTCGCCTTCCGTATTCATGTCGCTTGGTGCGCTCGAACCGCCATTGATACCAGTCATACCGTTTGTCGGGAAGTTACGACGCCATGATTTCTGTTGCTGGTATTTGTAATGCTCATAGGAGACACCGCCTAATGCGCTTATATTATGATTGTCGTTGCTCCAGTTATAGTTTGCCAAACCGTTATAAGTCAGACGGGTGTTTTCATTCCAGTCATAAGTCATCTTAGATGCCGTCACTTCTGTTCCGTTCAGTTCTTTGCCTGTGACGAAGTCTTTGATCTTGTTTCTATTGGCTTCGTATGTTTTGCCTTTGTAGTCATACGCTTTGTAGATCATCTGTCCGGTCAATGTCAGTCCTTTTACGGGTTTGATGTCGAGAGCGAGATCGATCAGGGTGTTCTGAGACTTGTTGTTGTTCCATCCTCCTTCTTCAAGACGGCGCAATGGGTTGCGTTGCATGTTTACCAGTGCTGCTGGATTACCTCCTTCATAACTACCCCATTCACCGTTGCTTTGGCGAGCTACATATGTAGAAGGAACGGTTAGTAATTCCGTATAACCGATACCACCGCTTTCGGTGTTGTTTGTATTCTGGATGTATTTGAAATTTGAACGCCATGACAGCCAGGAAGTGATGTCGGATGATAGATTCGTCATCATGTTATAGCGGTTGGAAGATGCACCCGGTGTAAATTTATCGTCGTACATATAGCCCAATGAAGTGTAATACTTCACTTTGTTTCCACCACTAACGCTGACCGAATGCTTGGTCATGACAGCGAGATCGTCGAGTACGAGGTCATACCAATTGGTATTAGGATACATGTCCGGGTTGCTGCCGTTGCGGAACAACTCGATTTCTTCGTCCGTGTAAGGCATTTCCGCATTTGGATTTTCGTTAAATGCAGCTTCATTGCTCAGACGGGCATACCACTCCGAACTTAACACTTTCGGTGTATAGGTTGCAATTTTCATAGAGACTGTTCCATCGTACGTTACTTTTACGTCGCCTTCCTTACCATCTTTGGTTTTTACTAATACGACACCATAAGCAGCACGTGAACCGTAAATTGCCGAAGAAGCGGCATCTTTCAAGAAAGAAACGCTTTCGATGGATGTTGGGTCCAAGCTTGAAAAAAGAGTTGCATCGGCGATAGCTCCGTCAATGACAAACAATGGAGAAGAAGTCCCCAAATTTCCGCGACCACGCATGTTGATGGAGATGGAACCTTGACGGTTGATAATGGTTACACCCGGTACCTGCCCTTGAACGGAAGCCAACACATCTGTATTGACGCGCTCTTTCAATTCTTCGGAGCCGACAGATGCAACAGCACCGGTGAGGTTTACTTTCTTTTGAGTACCATAGCCGATCACGACTACTTCCTCCAATTTTTGAGTGTCTTCTTTCAGATTGACTTTGATCGTTTGTTCTCCATTGTATTTAATCTCTTGAGTAAGATAACCAATAAATGAGATAACGATTACATCCCCCTTTTTTACTTCCAGGGTAAAGTTTCCATCCATGTCGGTGACGGTACCGTTAGTCGTACCTTTTACAACGACCGAGGCTCCGGCTACCGGGCCGAGTTCGTCTTCAACGACACCTTTCAAACTTGCCTGTTGCTGAGAAATACCAACTTTGGGAGTAGCAGTTTCGTTGGCAGCAAATATCACCCCTGATGAACAAAGGGTAACAGACAACAGCAAAAAACTGACTGGTCTTGCGATTTTCAACATACTAATTGTTTTTTGTTTAATAATAGTTAGATATAATAGGCTTTAAGAGGACCTGTTTTCTTCTACAGCTCACACTTACTTGCTTATTTTTTAGTAATTAGAGCCAAAGTTTATGCTTGCATATACGTAGTTCTTGTAGGACTAAGACTTATTGTAAAAAATATAAAGATGTATAAGCAAAAAGGAGGGATTTTTGTATGAAGTTCTTGTAGGACTATGATTAAGTTATACGAATTTGTACTGGAACATCAGAATTTACCAGCCAGTCCATAGCAAAATCTCTTGGGAGTAAATTTGATTTTCTCGGTGGTTGGTATATTGATGTTAGTAAGTCGTGTGGTCTATGATTATCAACCGGACAGTATACAATTATCAGCCAATAAATAGGATTGCTTTAATATGTAGATAGTTTTGTGTTATTATTCTGGTTATTAGCTATTTGCATATTTGAAGGCGCTTGTGGGGAAAAGCGGGCAATCATATAACAAATTAAATTATTGATTAGAGTCTATTCTATAGATATTAGATATATACAATAAGTATAAAGAAAAAAGCAGGAAAATTTGATAGGTTTAGAAAATAACACTCGAATACACTTAATTGTTAATTAACATTTCAAGATGTGTACTTGATTAAAATATTTGAGAACTTCGGAACATGTATGAAACAAACCGTAGATTCATACATCTTGTACAATACTATCATATTGTCGAATTTTCAAAGGATTTAGGGCGGAATATAGAAGTAGTAGAAGAAAATGACGATTAATATTGTTTGTATTAGTAAAATATTTTAATATATTTGTCTCGATGTATAAAAACGGCATTAAAATACATTCAAGAGTATTCTTGCTAATTTTTTCTAAAAAAAACATGCATGATAATAAATAAATGTATTACATTTGCCATGTCAAAGGACGTAGTCCTACAAGAACTATGTCTTCATTTATATGGCGAATTTATGATATATGTTAGAAATCATACCATGAATGTAAAGAGTCTATAAGTAAGGTGGTTACCACCTCCTTGGATCTTATTCATATAGTGACTATTATTATTAAACAAAAAACAATTAGTATGTTGAAAATCGCAAGACCAGTCAGCTTTTTACTGTTGTCTGCTGCTTTATGTTCTTCAGGAACGGTGTTCGCAGCTAATGAGACAGCAACTCCTAAAGTTGGTATTTCTCAGCAACAGAAAAGTTTGAAAGGAACAGTTAATGATGTACTGGGCCCCGTAGCCGGTGCTTCAGTAGTCGTAAAAGGTACGACAAATGGTACAGTTACCGACATGGACGGTAACTTTGTTCTGGAAGTGAATAACGGTGATGTTCTTCAAATCTCTTTCATCGGTTATGTTACACAGGAAATCAAGTACACCGGACAAGCTACTTTGGCTGTGAATCTGGTGGAAGACACTCAGAAACTGGAAGAAGTTGTTGTTGTCGGTTACGGTACACAAAAGAAAGTGAACATGACCGGAGCTGTTGCACAGATCGATAGCAAAGCGTTGGAAAATCGTCCGGTTCAGAACGTCTCAACAGCATTACAGGGTACGATGCCTGGTGTTCAGGTAACTTCTGGCGGTGGCCGTCCCGGGCAGGATGGTGGTACAATCCGTGTGCGTGGTGTCGGTACATTGAATACGGCTGATCCTTACATTTTGGTGGATGGTATCGAAACCGGAACGATGAACTCGGTTGACCCGAACGATATCGAAAGTATTTCTGTATTGAAAGATGCCGCTTCTGCTGCGATTTACGGTTCGAAGGCATCGAATGGTGTAATCTTGATTACGACAAAACGTGGTAAGACAGGTAAACCGCGTATCTCTTATAATGGATATGTCGGTTTCCAGAAACCGACGGAAATGATTGACCGTATCAGCTCTTATGACTATGCACGGTTGTATAATCAATCTATGATTGAAGAAGGTTTGACTCCTCGTTTTTCTGATGACGATATTCAGAAATTCAGAGATGGTTCTTCTCCATACACACATCCGAATACAAATTGGTATGACGAAGCTTACCGCACAGGTGTACAACATTCCCATAATGTCAGTGTAAGTGGTGGTACAGAAAATGCTAAATACATGGGATCTGTCGGCTACTTGGGGCAGACGGGTATTCTTCCAAATTCAGATAGGCAACAGTTCAATGCACGTACCAATTTGGATTTGAAATTAAATTCAAGATTAACAGTTCGTTTGAATTTGGCATATATCAAAAATGACTATTCCGACCCGATTTCATCTTATGCATCGGGCATTAGTGAAGATGGTGAAGGTAATGGTGCTTCTTCTGACCAAATTATCCGCCAGTTGAATCGTGTTGCTCCTTGGATTGTTAGCCGTTATGAAGATGGAACATATGGAACTATTTCTGATGGTAGTCCGATAGCATGGTTAGATGCGGATCAAACGGTTGATCGTAAAAATCAGAATTTTTCAGGAACATTGGCAGCTGATTATAGAATAATGGATGGTTTAGTTGCTACGGTAACCGGTTCTTACGTAAACAATCAACAGCATTATCGTGCTTTCCAAAAATATATTAAATACAATGCTAATAAAGTAACGGATCCGAATCGTTTGGAAGAACGTTTTACAGGATGGCATCGTGCTACTTTTGATGCTTTGCTGAATTATGACAAGCAATTTGGAGAACATGGTTTGAAAGCAATGGCTGGTTGGCACACGGAAAAGTATGATTATACATATAATCATCAGTTCCGTAAAAACTTTCCTACTAATGATTTGACTGATATGAATGCAGGTGATGCTGCATCTCAGAAGAGTAATGGTTATACACGAGAATTGGCAATGATTTCATGGTTTGGGCGTATTAACTACGATTATGCTGGCAAATATTTGTTAGAAGGTAATATACGTTCAGATGCATCTTCTCGTTTTGCAGACGGCAATCGTTGGGGGTATTTTCCATCTTTTTCTGCTGCATGGCGTATTAGTGAAGAAGGTTTCATGGAAAATACCAAGGACTGGTTGAATAATTTGAAGATTCGTGGTTCATGGGGATTATTGGGTAACCAAGATGCTTTGACCGACTACTATCCTTGGATGAATACTTATAACTTGGATGCAAAATATCCATTAGGAGGATCTTTGCAGTCTGGTTATTATCAAAAAGCCTATAAACTGTCATCCATTTCATGGGAGAAATCTCGTACTTGGGGACTTGGCTTTGATGCAACGCTTAATAATAAAATCAATGTGACATTTGATTATTATGACCGTAAAACAACTGGTATTATCATGGATGTCCCGGTGCCGTCAGAATTTGGTTTGGATGCTTACAAAGATAATGTGGGCGAAATGTCCAACCGAGGAGTCGAAGTGATTTTGAGTTATAATAACAAATGGGGAGATTGGTCATTTGGTGTAACTGGTAACTTTGCTTACAATAAGAACAAACTGATAGATTTAGGTTTGAGTGCGGAAGATGGTGGTGTTATGGCTGATCCAAACAATGGGAATAAAGTACGAAAGATTGGTGAAAGTTTGAATACTTATCGTGTCTATAAGGCTGATGGTTTCTTTGAATCTGATGAAGCTGCTCAAGCTTGGATGGATAAATATTCCAAACAAGACGGATATCCCTTTGGTACTAAGCAGTTCAAAGGTGGTGACTTGATTTATCAGGATGCTAATGGCGATGGTAAGATTACGGCAGATGACCGTATTTTGGCAGGTTCTTCAGATCCAAAATTTACTTTCGGTTTGAATTTGAATGCAGCTTATAAGGGATTTGACTTGTCGATGTTGTTTACCGGAGCTGCTGGTGTGCATCGTCTGATTAATCAGGAGGTAACAGGTTATTTCGGAGGAGATGACTCTCATCCTGCTACAGTTTGGTTAGATGCTTGGACTCCTGAAAATAAAGATGCAACAATGCCGCGTGTTGCTTATATGACTACATCTCCGAGTTTGTCGTCTAATACGATGTCTACGTTCTGGGTACAGAACTCCAGTTATTTGCGTATGAAGAACTTGCAATTTGGCTATACGCTTCCAAAAACTGTTTTGAAGTCGGTTGGAATTGAAAACGTACGTTTCTATTACTCTGTAGAAAATTTGTTTACGATCCATAATATGCTTGTTAATGTTGATCCGGAAATTGGAGATGAACGTGGTTCCAGTTTTCCGTTGACTCAGACACATGCTTTTGGTGTGAATGTGACATTCTGATAAGAACAATTGTTTAAGATAAAATTAAAGAATAAAATATGAAACGTTTATTAGTATATATGCTGGCTGGAATGACCTTGATTGGTACTTCTTGCTCGGATTTTTTGGATACGATTCCTAACGACGCTTTATCTCCAAGTACGACTTGGCAGACGGAAGCGGATGCTGAAAAGTTTTTGATCGGTTGTTATGATGGTTGGGCGGATGAAACGGGAATTCTATATTGGGATTGTGCTTCCGATTTCGGTTTTAATTATCATATTCATGAGAATTACCGGAATATTGGTAATGGTAGCATGACAGCCAGCAATCAGGTGGCAGACTATTATTCTTTCACTATGATCCGTCGTTGTAATGATTTCTTGACCAACATCGAAAATATCGAATTTGCTGATGCAAAAAAGAAAGACGATATGATCGGTCAGGTAAAAACAATTCGGGCTTACAACTATTTTAATATGAACTGGTTGTATGGTGGTGTTCCTATTATCGAATCTTATGAGACAGCCGAAGAAGCAAGGGTTCCTCGTAACACGGAAGAAGAAGTAAAAAAATTCATCTATGATGAATTAGATGCTGCTATTCCTATGTTGAATGACGCACCTGCTGCAAGTGGTTATATTGCTAAAGGTACGGCTTTGGCTATCAAGATGCGTTCGGCTTTGTATTATGCCGATTATCAGCGTGCAAAAGAAGCTGCGAAAGCTATAATGGATTTAGGACAGTATGAATTAGATCCAAGTTATGAAAACTTATTTATGGTAGCCGGTCAAAATTCCAAAGAGATTATTGCTGCTGTACAGCATGATGCAAACTTGTATTCCAATTGGATGATTGCTACTATGTACAATGATGCAGATGGTGGTTGGTCATCTATGGTTCCTACCCAAAACTTGGTTGATGCTTATGAAATGAATAATGGTTTGACGAAGGAAGAAGCTGGTAGTGGTTATGATGCAACTCATCCATTTGCCAATCGTGACCCTCGTATGGCGATGACTGTTCTTTTCCCAGGTATGGATTGGGTTGGTATCAACGGAGAGACTGTATTGAATACATTGGATAAAGTCTTGCCGAATGGAGATGCTAATACGAACTATCCAAATGATAAAGATAATGCTTCTAAAACAGCTTTGACGTGGGCAAAATATTTGGCTCCTATGTCTCAGTATGCTGATGTTTGGTCGTCAAATGCGCAACCAATCATTTTCCGTTATGCAGAAGTTCTATTGAGTTATGCTGAGGCTGAAAATGAGTTGAATGGTCCATCTGCTGAAATCTATGATATGTTGAATCAGATACGAAATCGTGTAGGTATGCCAGATGTAGATCAGAGTAAATATGGTTCAAAAGACAAATTACGTGAGTTGATCCGTCGTGAACGTTCCGTTGAGTTGGCTGGTGAAGGACTAAGACGTGCAGATATCCTGCGTTGGAAAGATGCAAGTGGGAAGATGTTGGCTGAAACAGTTTTAAATGGCCCACTGAATCGTATTGTTGGTACAGTTGATGATAAAGGTTCTGATCCTTACACACGTGCGACAGTTACCGGAACTTCTTTGATTGAAAATCGTCAATTTGCTTCTCACAACCGGTATTTGCCGATAAAACAGGATGCACTTGACAAGAACAAACAGTTGAAACAGAATACAGGTTATTAATCAAGTATTAGTTTCATTATAGTATTTTTAAGGGATATATTGGCAATGACCCAATATATCCCTTTCCTTTGTAAAGAAAAACACTAAAATAGCATGAAGCATTATCGAATTTTCTCTTTTATCTTGTTGTTCATTTGTACTGCATTGGGACAAAGTTGCAGTACTCCTTCTTCCGGCCGGGAAATCCTGGATATGAATACCGATTGGGCTTTTTATCGGGGGGATGTGGAAGAGGGGAGACGGGCGGATTTGGATGATTCCGGATGGATGCCTGTTGCCTTGCCTCATATCATGCAACTGGAAACGAAACATTGTGGCGGGAACTCCATTTATGACGGGATCGGTTGGTATCGCCGTTATTTCAAACTGCCTGCAAAATATAAGGATAAACGGGTCGTCGTCTCCTTTGAAGGAGTGATGACGAATTGCGATGTTTATCTGAACGGTCAAAAAGTGACGGAACATCATGGCGGTTATATGGGATTTGTTGCAGACCTTACGGACCGTATTGATTGGAACGGTAATAATGTGCTGGCTATCCGGGTCTCTGCCGAACCGGATCCACTGACACCTCCGGGAAAGCCGCAGGACAAGATGGACTTCTATTATTATAGCGGAATTTATCGGGATGTCCGGATGGTGATTACTGACAAAGTATATATCACCGACCCGTTACAGGAAAATATTGTTGCCGGCGGAGGTCAGTTTGTGACATTTCCTGAAGTAACGAAAGACAAGGCGAGGACACATCTTGCGACCCATATTCGGAATTTGACGGATAAAGATCAAACATTGTCCGTTTTCTCGCAACTGGTCGATTCTGTAGGCCATGTCGTTGCAGAGGCTGAAACACCAGTAACCTTGCAAAAGCAATCGGACGGGACGGTGGAGCAGGATCTCATTGTCGATCGACCTGCATTATGGCATCCTTATACGCCTAATCTCTACACCTTGCATACACAGTTATTATCGGAAAATAAAGTCCTCGATGAAACCACCCGGAAAATCGGTATTCGTACTATCCGGTACACGGCCGAGGACGGGTTCTTTATCAATGGGGAAAAATTGTATATGCGTGGAGCTAACCGCCACCAGGCTTTTGCCAATGTCGGGGATGCAGCCTCCAACTCGATGCAGGTTCGGGATGTGATCGACCTGAAACGGGGAGGTTATAATGCGGTTCGCGCCGCCCATTATCCGAATGATCCGGCTTTCTTGGAAGCATGTGACGAGTATGGACTGTTAGTGGTGGAGTGTATTCCCGGATGGCAGTTCTATAATCCGGATTCCACCTTTATTAAACGTCTGTATGAAATCGGACGCCAGATGATCCGTCGTGACCGGAATCATCCATCTGTCGTTCTTTGGGAAACGGCTTTGAACGAATCCCGTTATCCGGTCTCTTTGGCAAAAGAGATTTTCGAACTGTCTCATGCCGAATATCCGGGCGACCAGATGTATACGGCAGGCGATTATTTCGGACATGCGGAGATGGAGCCTTATTATGATGTCTTTTATAAACAGGTTTCCAAATTTCCGAAAGACGGAGATGTGATGAGTAATTATCCGGAAGATTTTATAGCGATCAAGCCGTTGTTTACCCGTGAATGGGGAGATGGCGTGGGCGAAAAGCCGCGGGTCAGCCTGAAAGAAAGCGAGCAGGAGCAGATGCGCCAGTGCCGTAGCCGTATCGAGCAGCTGAACGGTAAAGGCTATTTTGACTGGTGTATGTTGGATGCCAATCCGCATATGGGCGGACATTTCGTTTGGAGCTACAATGACTATGCGCGGGGTAGCCAGGATGAAACGATGTATAGCGGTGTGGTGGATATCAACCGGTATCCGAAATTCAGCTATTTCATGTTGCAGAGTATGCGGGACAAGGCGGTTTCGCAACCGGGATTGTATGAAGGACCGATGGTCTTTATCGCTTCTTATAATGCTTCGGGTGATTTCGCCTCGTCAACGACGGATTTGACAGTATTCTCCAACTGCGACGAGGTTCGTCTGTACCGTAATGGAAAACTGATCGGAACTCAGACGCGGGCAGAACGGACTCCGCTGTATCGTTCGGTTGTTGAGAAGGGAGGCAGTCCTGTATTCGTTTTTAATGCCGGGGAATATGAAGCCGGGACATTAAAAGCGGAAGCGCTGGTGGGCGGAAAAGTTGTTGCGACCCACAGTGTGAGCACTCCGGAAAAAGCCGATCGTTTGGTTGTGGATATCAAGACGGATGGTATTGTCCCTATTGCCGACGGTTCGGATATGATCCCTGTCTACTTTAAGGTCTGTGATAAGAATGGTTCTTTGGTTTACAACTCCGGACAGGAAATCTGGATTCAGGTGTCAGGCGAAGGGGTATTGGTCGGAGATACGATCAGCCGTATCGGTATCAATCCTCAGAAGGTAGAAGGAGGTGTTGGTTTCGTATTTGTCCGCACGACGAAGAAAGCCGGTAAGATTACGGTGAGAGCGACAGCAGAGGGTTTATCTTCCGGTGAAGCGGAAATCAGTACGAAACCGTTTGAAGGAAAGTATCTGCCCGATGGAAAGCATGCCCTGTTTACCGGAAAGGAAGAAGACAATGTCGTGGTGAAACCTTCTTCCTGGCAGAAGCGTATTTTGGAGAAATCTCGCCTGAAAATAGCTTCGGTTCAGGTTGGAAGCAGCCAGGACGGGTATCCGGCTTCCAATATAATCGACAATGACGATCATACCTGGTGGATTGCCGGAGAAGACCGGTTGCCTCAGGTGGTCACTTTGGCACTGGACCGTCCGACGTACGTGGCTGCCAGCCGTATCCTTTTTCAGAAAGACAGTTCTTCTTATAAGCATAAAGTGGAGACTTCTGAGGATGGAGAACGGTGGGAACTCCTGTATGAACGCGAATGTACGGGGTGGGAGTTCAAACCGATGACGGTCGATCGGGAAGTGAAATATGTCCGCCTGACATTCGAGAATGTTTCCGAAGGACGTGCCGGCCTGGGGGAAATCTCGCTCTATTAATAAATAATTGTATAATAGTCTAATCAGAATAGCATGAAAAGAATCTTATTTATGTTGGCAGTCCTGTTCTACGGGACAAGCCTTTTTGCACAGGACAAGCCGTTCGACATTGAACATGCGCCGGCTCCTTTGTTTCGTTGTCCGATCCATGACGGTCCTACCGACCCGACGCTCGAATGGAATGAGGAGCGGCAGGAATGGTGGATGTTCTACACACAACGCCGTGCCAATGTCCCTAACTTACAGGAAGTGGCCTGTGTCTATGGTAGTAAAGTCGGGATCGCGGCTACCAAGAACAACGGTAAAAACTGGTATTATGTCGGAACGGCGAACCTGCCGGAACCCATGCAGGGACAGAGCACTTTCTGGGCTCCCGATGTGTTCAAGCATGAGGACACTTATTACATGATCGTGACCTTTATCCCCGGTATCCATCCTTTTTGGGGAGGCGATGCCCGGCTTGTCTTTTATAAGAGCAAGGACCTGATGAATTGGGACCTGGTGGAGGAAATAGAGGGTACGCATGGCTGTATTGATGCTTCGGCGTTCCAGATGCCAGACGGGACATGGAAGATGTGGTATAAAACTCCTGACTCCAAAACGAATACAGGGGTGAGTAAGGATCTGACAACTTGGAAGGTAACCGGCAAATGCGAGATTGACGATGTCCCGCACGAAGGGCCGGTTGTCTTTTATTGGAAAAATAAATACTGGAACATCATCGATGAATGCAATTTAGGATATGTCGGTTTGCATTGTTATGAATCGGATGATGCGACAAACTGGACCTATAATTCGACGATCCTGAATAAGCCAGGTCTCCGTCCGGACGATTTCGACCAGGGAAGGCATTGTGATGTCGTTGTGATTGGTGACCGTGCTTTTATCTTCTACTTCACCCACCCGGGACGAACATACAAGATGGACGGTATCGAAGTGGAAGAAAACACTTGGAACTATCATCGTGCCTCTATCCAGATTGCCGAGCTGGAATATGTGGATGGAAAGATTGTCTGCGACCGGGATAAGTATGCAAAGAAAGTCCCGTCGCCTATTGAGAGAAAGGAAAAGTAAAGGACGGATAAGGAAAATATAGGATGAAAATCGATCATTTGTTAGTGGTCTCCTTGGGGACAATTGTCGGATTGACAGCTTGTTCCTCCGACCAGAAAGAAGAGGTGCGGAAGCCGAACATCCTGATTCTGCTCGCCGACGATGCCGGATATGCGGATTTTGGATTTATGGGGTCGGCAGATATCCAGACACCTAACATAGACCGCCTGGCAGCCGAAGGGCGTATCTTTACGGATGCTCATGTAGCGGCGACAGTGAGCAGTCCTTCACGCTCCATGATGCTGACGGGCCGCTACGGACAACGCTATGGATATGAATGTAACCTGGATAAGCCGGGAGACGGCATTCCTGACGATGAAGAATTGCTTCCGGCTTTGTTGAAACGGTATGGCTATCGTACGGGCTGCATCGGAAAATGGCATTTGGGATCCGAACCTTCCCAGCGTCCGAATGCGAAAGGCTTCGATACGTTCTACGGGCTTTTGGCCGGCCATCGCTCTTATTTCTATGATCCTGAAACCAGTGATAAGGATGGGAACCTGCAACAATACCAGTATAACGGGCAGAAATTGTCTTTTGATGGTTACTTTACTGATGAGCTGGCTTCTAAGGCTCGGCAGTTTGTTGCGGAAAGCGAGCAGCCTTTTATGCTGTACATGTCCTTTACTGCTCCTCATTCTCCCAATGAAGCGACGGAAGAAGACTTGGCGCGTTTCGAAGGACAGCCCCGTCAGAAGTATGCGGCTATGATGTATGCGCTGGATCGTGGTGTCGGTAAAATCGTGGACGAGCTGAAAGCGGCGGGCAAGTTCGATGATACGATCATATTCTTTTTGAGCGACAATGGCGGTTCCACGACAAACCAGTCGTCAAACCTTCCGTTGAAAGGGTTTAAGGGAAATAAGTTCGAAGGCGGACAGCGGGTACCGTTTTTTGTTGTTTGGGGAGATCGTTTCAAACGGGATCAGTGTTTCACAGGGCTGACTTCTTCGCTGGATATTTTTGCCACGGTAGTGGATGCGTTGGATATTCCGGAAGAAGGGTTGCATAAACCGGTTGACGGCGTCTCCCTGTTGCCGTATCTTTCCGGGGAAAAATCCGGCAATCCGCATGAAGCCTTATTCTGGCGAAAGATGGATACGCGGGCCGTCCGCTCCGGTTCGTACAAGTTGATCATTACTCGCGGAGTCGATTCCGTCCTGTATAATATGGATCAGGATGTGGAAGAAATGCACGACCTTTTATCATCCGAACCGGAAAAAGCACAAGAACTCATGGAGCAATTGAGCGAATGGGAACAGACCTGCTGCAAAGATCCCCTTTGGATAGAAGAAGGCTGGGCCGAAATCACAAACGGCCTGCATGAACGTTTGATGAAAAACGAGATAAGGACGGCACAGGATCTTTGATAAAAAAAGCCTCGGTATAAAGTCGAGGCTTTTTTTATGGATAAATTGTATCTTTGCAACCATAAAAGAGAAAAAATATGATTTCTGTTGAAGGACTTACAGTTGAGTTTGGCGGGTTTACGCTTTTTGATGATGTTTCGTTTGTGGTAAATAAGAAGGATCGTATTGCACTGGTGGGAAAGAACGGTGCGGGAAAATCGACGATGCTGAAAATCTTTTTCGGATTGCAGTCGCCTACATCCGGTTCGATCAGTGTACCGAAGGAGACGACGATCGGCTATCTTCCCCAGCAGATGAAACTGGCGGATACTCAGACGGTGCGCGAAGAGGCGGAACATGCCTTCGAGCATATCCATGAGATGGAAAAAGAGATAGAACGACTGAACCAGCAACTGGCTGAGCGGACCGACTACGAAACGGAATCGTATCAAAACCTCATAGACCGTGTTACGCATCTGACGGAACATTTCCAGATGATGGGTGGAAACAATTATCATGCCGAATTGGAGCGGACATTGATCGGTCTGGGATTTAGCCGGGAAGATTTCGACCGGCCGACCTCTGAGTTCAGTGGGGGATGGCGTATGCGTATCGAGCTAGCCAAGCTTCTGCTCCGCAAGCCGGATGTTCTGTTGCTGGACGAGCCGACCAACCATTTGGATATCGAGTCCATCCAATGGCTTGAAAACTTCATAGCAACACGTGCTAATGCGGTGATCCTGGTTTCACATGACCGGGCGTTTATCGATAACACGACTTTCCGTACGATAGAGATAGAACTTGGAAAGATTTATGATTATAGGGTAAAATATTCCGAATATGTGGAGTTGCGTAAAGAGCGCCGCGAACAACAGCTTCGTGCCTTTGAAAACCAGCAGAAGAAATTGGCCGATACGGAGGCCTTCATCGAGCGTTTCCGTTATAAGGCGACTAAATCTGTACAGGTGCAATCCCGTATCAAACAATTGGAAAAGATTGAACGCATCGAAGTGGACGAAGTGGATACGGCTATGTTGAGCCTGAAATTCCCTCCGGCCCCCCGTTCTGGTTCCTATCCTGTAATAGCGGAAGATGTGGCCAAGCGCTATGGCGACCATCTGATTTTCGAACATGCCACTTTTACCATTAACCGTGGAGATAAAGTCGCTTTTGTCGGCAAGAATGGCGAAGGTAAGTCCACATTGGTCAAATGCATAATGGGAGAGATCACCGACTTTACTGGAAAGCTTCAGTTGGGGCATAATGTGAAGATCGGCTATTTTGCACAGAACCAGGCACAACTGTTAGATGAGAATATGACCGTTTTCGATACGATCGATTACGTTGCGCAGGGGGATATCCGTCTGAAGATACGGGATATACTGGGAGCTTTCATGTTCGGTGGAGAAGCATCGGACAAGAAAGTGAAGGTGTTGTCCGGTGGAGAAAAGACCCGTCTGGCCATGATCCGCCTGTTGCTGGAACCGGTGAACTTGTTGATTCTTGATGAACCGACCAACCATTTGGACATGCGTTCGAAGGATGTGCTGAAAGATGCTTTGAAAGAGTTCGATGGTACGGTTATCGTCGTTTCGCATGACCGTGAATTCCTGGATGGACTGGTAGATAAGGTCTATGAATTCGGAAATAAACGGGTTATCGAGCATTTGGGTGGTATTTATGATTTCCTGGAACATAAAAAAATGGATAGTTTGCGTGAATTGGAACGTTCCACCCAGGTTACAGTCTCTATGGAAGGAACCGTTTCGGAACCGACTCGAAACAAGCTCTCTTATGAAGCCCGCAAGGAACAAAGCAAAGCAATCAAGAAGGTTGAAAAAGCGATAGCCGAATCCGAAAAGAAAATCACGGAGCTCGAAAGCTCTATTGCAGCTATCGAGGCCAAGCTGGCCACTCCGGCAGGGGCGGCAGATGTTTCCTTATACACCGAATATTCAGGTTTGAAGAAGAACCTTTCCGACACGATGGATCTTTGGGCGGAACAGACGATGGAACTGGAAGAACTGAATGCTGCTAACAGTTAGCGGCCAATTCTTGGCAGATACGAAATTCGCAACTGTATTTCAAGCTGAAAATAAGGATACTATAATCCGAATTAATGAATATCGATACAGGTATTTATGGATGTTACTACCATTCTTTTACCTTTTGCCATTGGTCGAAAAGGCTTTTGACAATTGTCGAAAAGGTTTTTGACCAAGGGCAAAAGTCTTTTCGGCCAAGGGCAAAAGGGCAATGATAGTGCTGTCTGACAATAGAAGCATGGCGGTTGATGGTTTGAAAGTAAATATTAACGCTTGATTTTTAACTCTCTTTAGAAAATCTTTCTACCTTTGTCTACTTAAAAACTAAAAAACACAAACTTAATTCTTGCGCTATGTTAACTCAGATTATAAATGGCAAGATCCTTACCCCACAGGGCTGGTTGAAAGACGGTTCTGTTCTGATAAGCGATAATAAGATTTTGGAAGTGACTAACTGCGATCTGGCAGTGGTAGGAGCCACTTTGATAGACGCTAAAGGTATGTATATCGTGCCGGGCGGAGTAGAAATTCATGTTCACGGTGGTGGAGGCCGTGATTTTATGGAAGGTTCCGAAGAGGCCTTCCGTGTTGCAATTGCCGCCCATATGCAACATGGTACGACCAGTATTTTCCCGACACTGTCGTCTTCGACCATCCCGATGATTCGTGAAGCAGCTGCAACGACTGAGAAGTTGATGGCGGAAAAAGACAGTCCTGTCTTGGGACTTCATCTGGAAGGACATTACTTCAATATGAAGATGGCCGGCGGCCAGTTGCCGGAAAATATCAAGAATCCGGATCCGGAAGAATACATCCCTCTGTTGGAAGAAACCCATTGTATCAAGCGTTGGGATGCCGCTCCTGAATTGCCGGGTGCCATGCAGTTCGGTAAATATATCACATCGAAGGGTGTATTGGCATCTGTCGGTCATACGCAAGCCGAATACGAAGATATCCAGACTGCTTATGAAGCTGGATATACGCATGCCACACACTTCTACAACGCAATGCCCGGTTTTCACAAACGTCGCGAATATAAATATGAAGGTACAGTTGAGAGTATTTATCTGATCGACGACATGACGGTCGAGGTGGTGGCTGACGGTATCCATGTGCCTCCTACGATTCTCCGTCTGGTTTATAAGATCAAAGGCGTGGAACGGACTTGTCTGATCACCGATGCGTTGGCTTGTGCCGCAAGTGACAGCCAGACGGCGTTCGACCCGCGTGTAATCATCGAAGACGGTGTTTGCAAGCTGGCTGACCGTTCTGCTCTTGCTGGTAGCGTTGCGACTATGGACCGCTTGATCCGTACGGTTGTCCAGAAAGCAGAGATTCCCTTGGAAGATGCCGTTCGCATGGCTTCCGAAACCCCGGCGCGCATCATGGGCGTTTACGACCGTAAGGGTTCTTTGCAACGAGGTAAGGATGCGGATATCCAGATTCTGGATAAGGACTTGAATGTCCGTGCTGTTTGGGCGATGGGTAAATTAGTGGAAGGAACGAATAAACTGTTTTAAGGAAAATCGAAGAATAACATGCTGACACAAATAATAAATGGCCAGATTCTTACCCCTCAGGGATGGTTGAAGGACGGCTCCGTATTGATTAGCGATGGGAAGATTTTGGAAGTGACAAATAGTGACTTGGCTGTTATCGGGGCCAAAGTGGTTGATGCCAAGGGGATGTACATCGTCCCCGGTTTCGTAGCCATGAACGTGCACGGTGGTGGAGGTCACGATTTTAAGGAATGCACAGAAGAAGCCTTCCATAGCGCGATAGCTGCTCATATGAAGCATGGTGCGACAACTCTTTTCCCCACTTTGTCATCTTCTCCTAAAGAATTGATATGCAAAGCTGTCTCTATCTGTGAGAAGCTTATGGCGGAAAAGGATGGTCCTGTGCTGGGACTTCATGTGGAGGGACCGTATTTGAATACGAAGATGGCCGGTAACTTATACGATGTGAAAGATCCGGACGAGGAAGAATACAGGTCTATTCTGGAAAGCACGAACTGTATTAAGCGTTGGGATGCCAGTCCTGAATTGCCGGGTGCGCATGATTTCGCCCGTTATCTCAGGTCGAAAGATATCCTGGCAGCCATTACACATACGGAAGCTGAATTCGGGGATATCAAAGAGGCTTATGCGGCTGGTTTTACTCATGCTGCCCAGTTCTACAATGCAATGCCCGGTTTCCACAAGCGTCGTGAGTATAAATACGAAGGAACGGTGGAAAGTGTTTTCCTGATGGACGATATGACAGTAGAAGTGATTGCCGACGGTAAACATTTGCCTTCTACGATCCTTCGTCTGGTGTATAAGCTGAAAGGGGTGGAACGTACGTGCCTGGTAACCGATGCGCTGTCTTATGCCGCGAGCGATGTGAAACCGGCTGAAGGCTCACGTATTATCATTGAGGATGGCGTCTGCAAGTTGGCCGACCATTCTTCGCTTGCCGGGAGTATTGCCACGATGGATGTGCTGGTTCGTACGATGGTTCAAAAAGCCAATATCCCGTTGGCCGATGCTGTTCGCATGGCTTCCGAAACTCCGGCACGCCTGATGGGGGTATCCGACCGTACAGGTACGTTGCAGCGTGGAAAAGATGCCGATATCATCATCCTGGACCGCAATCTGGCTGTCCGTGCCGTTTGGTCGATGGGACATCTGGTTCCAGCTGCCAATACGCTGTTTTAAAGAAATATGAACCGTAAATGCAGATTTATCGATGTGAAACCTGGATGGCATGATTATGCAAAATAATTGTCATTCCGTAGGGGCAGGGCTCTGCTCTGCCCATTGAACCCGGGCAGACGGGCGTTATTTTTATTGGGCGGAGTAGAACCCCGCCCCTACGTTGCCATATAAATTCACACCGGTAAACCATCATTTACGGTTCATATCTTCCAAACCTTGTATTATCTATATTGCCTATAACCGTATTGATTTTTTTAATGGTCTGGTAAAGCTAAATTCGTTTATTTATTGTTATATTTGTGATTCAAGTTATGATAATATACTAAATCAAGAATTAAACATGAAAACAGACCTTAGTTCGCAGATTACCCTGACGCGAATACCGCAGCGGTACTATCGTCCGGAGAATGCTTTTGAGCATTCAGTTTTAACCCGTCTGGAAAAGATTCCGACAAACATCTATGAATCGGCTGATGAAGGTTCGTTTGCTATCGCTAAGGAGATAGCGGACCAGATTCGCAAGAAACAGGAAATCGGTGAAAATTTTGTGATGGCTATTCCCGGAGGCCGTTCTCCGTTGAGTGTATATAAAGAATTGATCCGTATGCATAAGGAAGAGCAACTGAGCTTCCGCAACGTAGTTGTCTTTGTCGAATATGAATTCTTCCCGCTTGTCTCCCCTTCCGCCGGCAACGTAGCGCAGTTGAAAGAGGCTTTGCTGGACCATATTGATATTGCTCCTGAGAATATTTATGCTCCCGACGGATGTATGCCGAAGGATGCCATCATCGATTTCTGCCGGATGTACGAAGAAAACATCCAGAAGGCAGGCGGTTTGGATTATATCCTATTAGGCGTGGGACATGCGAGCAACATTATGTTCAATGGCGTAGGTTCGACTTTGAGTTCGCGTACCCGTCTGGTTCTGTTGGAAGGGGCAGCCCGTAAAGAAGCTTCCCGTACATTCCCGTCACTGGACAATGTGCCCGCGGGTGTTATCACAATGGGGATCGCTACCATGATGAAAGCCCGTAATGTGATCCTGATGGCGTGGGGTGAAGATAAGGCGAAGATCATTGCAAAAACGGTGGAAGGCAAAGTGAGCGACGCTGTTCCCTCTTCTTACCTCCAGAATCATACGAATGCGAAAGTCGTAGTCGATTTGTCTGCCGCGTATGATCTGACACGTATCAGCCATCCCTGGCTGGTTACCAATTGCGAGTGGGATAACAAATTGATCCGTCGCGCAATCGTTTGGTTGTGCCAGTTGACGGGCAAACCGATCTTGAAACTGACAAACAAGGATTATAGCGAAAACGGCCTGGGTGAGCTGCTTGCCCTGTACGGTTCGGCCTATAATGTGAATATCAGAGTATTCAACGATATCCAGCACACGATTACCGGATGGCCGGGAGGCAAGCCGAATGCGGACGATTCAAACCGTCCCGAACGTGCAACCCCGTATCCGAAGAAAGTCATTATCTTCAGTCCGCATCCAGATGACGATGTAATCTCAATGGGCGGTACATTCCACCGTTTGTGTGAACAGCATCACGATGTGCATGTCGCTTACGAAACTTCCGGCAATATTGCCGTAGGGGATGAAGAAGTAATCCGCTATTGCGAATATCTGCGTGACGTTTGTGCCAAATATACCGAAGACGAAACGGTTAAGAAGAAAGCTGAAGAAATCATCCATTTCCTCCGTTATGAAAAGGTGGAAGGTGAAGCTGAAAAACGCGATGTACTCTTTATGAAAGGTACGATCCGTCGGGAAGAAGCCCGTGCAGGTGCCCGTTACAGCGGAATCAAGAGTGACGACCATATCCACTTCCTCGACCTGCCTTTCTATGAAACAGGGTTGGTGAAGAAGAACGACCTGAGCGAAGCGGATATTGCCATCGTGAAGAAGTTGTTGACGGATGTGAAGCCTGATGAGATGTTTGTTGCTGGTGATCTTGCCGACCCGCATGGCACTCATCGTGTATGTTTGAATGCTGTTCTGGCGGCTATCGACGAACTGAAAGATGAAGAATGGTTGAAGAACTGCCGTATCTGGATGTATCGCGGAGCTTGGGCTGAATGGGAAATGGACCATGTGGAAATGGCTGTTCCTATCTCTCCCGAAGAATTGCGGCACAAGAGAAATGCGATCCTGAAACACCAGTCGCAGGCTGAAAGCGCACCGTTCCTCGGAGACGACGAACGCTTGTTCTGGCAGCGTGCCGAAGACCGTAACCGTGCTACTGCCGAACTGTATCATCAGTTAGGTCTTGCTTCTTATGAAGCGATGGAAGCATTCGTACAATATGTTCCGGTTCGATAAGTAACCCGGACTGTCATAAAAAAGAGAGGGCGACTCGATCATCGGGCCGCCCTTCTTCGTTGTTTAATATATATAATATGAATTAGTAAGTGGTTCCTTGGAAAACGTTGGAGTCAGAATAAGGAAGCAATGTTCCGTTCATTGTCAGGTCGTTTCCTGAGAAGTTCGGGTCGACGGTAACCATTGCATTGTTGGTTCCGCTGTATAGTACCAGGTTTACGGTTGCAGAGATAAAGATACCCTGTACGCTCATGGAGAGATACACGTTCCCGTTGTTTTCCTGTTTAACCTGTACATTGGATGCTGAACCTTGTACGGTGATACCACCTAATCCGTTAGGACCGGGGTAAGGAGAGTTGGAGGCGATCTGAACCATAGCCTGTCCGTCGTTCAATGAAACGAAGTTTGTGTTTGAGTTTACATAGTAAACACGTCCGTTCAACGGTTGTACGGAGTTGGCTTCGAGTACGAACGACTGGTTTGTGATAGCTTGCATGGCATTGTTGAATGCTTCTTCGCCCATGACGGCGTCTTTAGCTAACCTTTCTTCTTTTTTCTCTTTTCTTTCCTGCTTTTTTTCAGCTTTTTCTGCGGCTTTACTTGTTTGAGCCTGCACATGGGTCATGCCACCCAACAGAAGGGTGAAGATCACCATCATAGATACAATTCTTTTCATACGACTTAGTTTAAAACGTTTATTCAAAAATGTAATAAAAGAACAAGCTGATAGGGGAAATGTTTAAAATCTCCCGTATTTTTGTAGGGATAATAATCGTTTGATATGAAAATAGATGTTTGTTTTTCACCGGTATTATATCCGGTCTATCATAATCCGGAAGCTATCGTGGTGGTCGTGGATGTGTTTCGTGCGACGACGACGATGGCCGCCGCTTTTAGTAATGGAGTTAGTAGCATTCGCCCGGTCGCAACTGTCGAAGAGGCCGAGGCATATAAGGCAAAAGGCTGGCTGGTCGGAGCGGAACGGAATGTGAAGCGATGTGAGTTTGCCGATTTCGGGAATTCCCCGTTCGATTATACGTCGGAAAAGGTGTTTGGGAAAGATATTGTGTTCACCACGACCAACGGCACGCGTGCGATCACGATCGCCAGAGCCGCTTTCCGGGTGATAACGGGAGCTTTCATTAATTTGCAGGCGGTGGCCGGTTACTGTGTCCGTCATAAGCGGGATGTGGTCGTGCTCTGTTCCGGATGGCAGGATAAGGTGAATATAGAAGATACGCTTTTTGGCGGAGCTTTGACGGATGTGTTACTGAATACCGGCCTGTATGAAATGGGCAGTGATGCTGCCGTGATTGCCCGTGATATGTGGACGAGTAACAAGGAGGATCTGTTTGCTTATCTGGAGACGACGGATCATATGGGACGTCTGAAAGCGAACCACCTCGAGGAGGCTGTTCCCTATTGCCTGACTTTGAGTATTACGGACAAGGTTCCCGAACTTTCGATAGAGGGAGATACATTAATATTATGTTGACAAGAAATGGAATATATGGAAAAATATACCGGAAAAGTACGTTTTGGAGTAGTCGGAACTAATTTTATAACCGACTGGGTGATTGCTGGGGCGCGGCAGGACAACCGTTTTGAATTGGTTGCTGTTTATTCCCGCAAGCAGGAAACGGCAGATGCCTTTGCCGTCAAACATCAGATACCTTATACTTTCACCTCTCTGGAAGAGATGGCGGAAAGTCCGTTGATCGATGCCGTGTATATCGCATCGCCTAATTTCCTTCATGCGGAGCAGAGTATTTTGTGTATGAAACATGGAAAGCATGTGCTCTGTGAGAAACCTTTCGCTTCGAATGCACGGGAAGTGAGGGAGATGGTCGCTGCCTCGGAGGAATATGATGTTACGCTGATGGAGGCAATGAAACCGACCCTTACCCCGAATTTCCGGTCTGTGCTGGAGAACTTAGGACGCTTGGGAACGATACGGCGTTATTTTTCCTGCTATTGCCAGTATTCTTCCCGTTATGATAAGTTTAAGGAAGGAGTCGTACTGAATGCCTTCAGACCGGAACTGTCGAACGGGGCGATGATGGATATCGGGATTTATACCGTTTATCCGATGGTCGTTTTGTTCGGACGCCCAAAAAAGATCGATGCTTCCGGGATTGTCCTTTCGTCCGGAGCGGATGGACAGGGAGCTGTCAATTTCGAATACGAAGGGATGAATGCGACCGTCCTCTATTCTAAGATAGCTAATTCTTCCCTGCCCACGGAGATACAGGGGGAAGAGGGAAACATAACACTCGACCGGATCAATATAATCGGAGAGGTGAAATATACGCCTCGTCTGGCAGCTGCTTCCGGTAAAGGTCCCTCTGCCGAACATCAGGATATAAGTGCCGTGACGGACAAGGATGAATATTATTATGAGGTGGCAGAGTTTATCGATCTGGTTCTGTCCCGCAAACGCCAGTCTGGAATTAACAGTCACGAACATTCCCTGATCACACTGGAAATCATCGATGAGGTACGCAGGCAGTTGGGGATTCGGTATCCGGCTGACCGATATTGATTGTTACTTTTCTCTTGAAAGAAAAGTAACCAAAAGTTCAAGGCTTAACCGTCTGGGCTACTTCGGCCAAAGACTCCGCTGTCGCCTGCGAAACTCGCTTCGCTCAGACAGCGCAGACTCCGGACGCTCCGCCTTTGCCCTCTGCTTGACGCCCCTCCGCTTAGGCCTCTCTTAGAAAGCTGCGCTTTCTCTTAGGATGGCCGATGCCGACTGTTCTTTTGCGGCCCTGTGCGGGGCACGGGGACAAGCCCGTTCCCGCACTTGATGCGGGATCACAAAGAGGCAGGCGGTATCGGCCATCTCCAAAGAGTCGTCAGGCTCTATTTCCGGCCTAAGCTGGTGAGCGTCAAGCGCAGTGATCGCAGTGATCGTCCGGAGTGTCTGCTGTTTGAGCGAAGCGAGTTTCAGACGCGACAGCGAACGGAGGGAACGGAGTAGCGAAGCAACTTAAGCCTTGATCTTTTGGTTACTTTTGGATCAAGCCAAAAGTAACAATCAATATTCCCGAAGGAAATACCGCATCAAGAACTCCCAGTTCTCATGAACGATCGCCTTGCTGCGTTCCTCGCCGAGCAGGCTCTTCGCCTGTGCATCGGCTAACATGCCTTTTTCTTCCAATATTCTCAGCAGATACGGTCTGCATTGCCGGATCATGAAGAAGGATATACCTTGGTCTTCCGCCTCTTTCTGATCGTAGAAAGGATTGTTTTCGTCTTTGATATACTTGACGCCGGAGGTCAGGACTTGCAGACCTTCTGTCGGAGTGGCATAAACGGCAAATTTCCGGGAGGCAGTATCGCCTTCCACCCCTTCCATCTCGATACCGGCCTTCGTCAGGAAATCTAAGAATTCCTGCTTGTTTTGGAAATAAAGGAGCGCTTTGCCATCTGCTGCTGCCGTAAATTTTTCGAAATGCTCGGCCAGCTTTTTCTTGCTCTCTTCGGACATTGGTTCTGTGAACGCTTGTGCCTCTTCACCTTCTTTAACGAACAGGCTGTGATCCGGATGGTCTGCCGGAAGGATCAACGAAAGCCATTTTGGGGAGGTATAGGCCAGGAATGCACTTTTGGAAATATGTGCCAAAGCCTTATGGATGGCCATGATGTACTGCTCGTTCTGTTCTTTCGCCTGTTCCCAATATTCCTTGACTGTATCCGTCAGTTCCTGTAGTGAATCGGTAAATAGGTAAGATTGGTAATGGAACCAATAGAGCAAATTCAAGTATTTGTCTTTATCCTCATAGCGGGTTTCCGGAGCAAAAAGCTGTTGCATCCGTTCGTTCTCCGGGGCAGTTGTCCATTCTTCGCAGAACATCTGATAGATCAGGCTGGCTGTCTCGCCGTTTGCCGCATTGTCGGGACCGACGAACGTACTGTTGGCAAGGCCGTGGTACTGCTGTGTGTAATGCCAGAGTAGGAACCGGATGTCTTCGTAGTTGACTTCGTCATCATAATAATGATCATCAGGCGTGTAGAACGGCAGGTATTTGCCGTACAGGGCTTTGTGCTCCGTAATGAACGAGCGCCAAATATTCAGGCCGGAAATCACGTCTTCGAAATAGGCGGCCATACGTATGCTGATCTGCTTCACCTCGTTCTTCTCGAAAGAATAGGCGAGATTCGTCTCTTCCAACATTCCGTAAATACGGTTTGCAATATTAGTATAATAGAGGTCAGTCGGATCTGACTGCTTATAAGGGTGCAACTGCAACCAATCTTTCGGATAGATTTTAATGTCCTTCATATATTAAATAATTCGTGTCCATATTAATGATATGTGGCACAAATGTAACAAATATTTAGTTGTAAACGGATTGTAATAATCGTTTTTACAATGTAATCCTGTTTACATCTTCCTGCAATACGCCCCTTCTACTTTTGCCGGCAAATAAATGTAACAAGTAGTAAGGAATGGGAAACAAGTGTGAAACAGGATATGTGAAGAGGTTCTTTCTTTTGTTGTTAGGAAGTTTTCTTTCGCTGTCTGCCTGGGCGCAGACGGGTGTTATCTGCGGAACGGTGTCGGATGCTAAATTTAAAGATGCGCTGATCGGTGCTTCGGTCGTGATCGAAGGGACTACGGTGGGAGCGATTGCCGATGTGGAGGGGAACTTCCGTATAGAGAATGTCAAACCGGGAAAATATACGGTCGTCGCTTCTTATGTCTCTTATAAATCGGAAACTATCCGAGACGTCGTGGTGAAAGCACACCAGGAATCAGTGCTGAGGATCGAACTGTCGGATGCCGACCTGCAACTTCAGAACGTGGTGGTTGTAGCACAGCGGAAGTTAGGGACGGAAACCGCCATTATCAATACGCTACGAAACAGCCTGCCGGTCGTAAGCGGCATTTCAGCCCAGCAGATCGGCAAGACACAGGATAGCGATGCCGCCGAGGTGTTGCGCCGTATTCCGGGGCTTACGATTGTGGATGACCGGTTTGTGGTGGTCCGAGGGCTGGCGCAACGATATAATAATGTCTGGCTGAACAAGGCGACTACTCCTTCGAGCGAGACGGACAGCCGGGCGTTCTCGTTCGATGTACTTCCTTCTTCGCTGATTGACAATATGATGGTCTACAAAAGTCCGTCTGCTGAACTGCCGGCCGATTTCTCCGGTGGTTTCGTACAAGTGATGACCAAAAATATACCGGACGGGAATACTTTCAACGTCTCTTACCAGATGGGATTCAATACGAATGCCACTTTCCGGAGTTTCCAGCTGACAGACGGGAACTGGAAAGATTATCTCGGTTTTGGAGCCGGACTGCGGAGTCTGCCCTCTTCTTTCCCTTCTCATTTAGGGGATTATTCGACAGAGGAAGCCGCAGCCTTCACACGCCGGATCAACCAGCGGTGGGGAATCAATCGGTTCACGGCCGTCCCGGACCAAAAGATATCGCTCACTTCGCACCGTTCGTACGATGTAGGCGACTGGAGAATCGGGAATATCACGAATGTGAATTGGAGTACGGGGTACGACTATTCGGAGACGGTGAATAACAACTATATCGCCTACGATGTGGCGAACGATGCCTCACGTCCACGTTTTGAGTACAACGATGTCCGCTATAAGAATATTTCCAAGTTGGGAGCCTTGTTCAACTGGTCGTTTATGAAAGGTAACCATAAGTACGAGTTCCGTAACTTCTTCAGCCAGCGTGGTGTTTCCGCCTTGACACAACGGGAAGGAATGAACTACTATTCCGACAAGGCGATCCGCAAATGGGAATCCCTTTATACCGGACGTACTACCTACTCAGGACAGCTCGGCGGTACGCATACGTTGCAGGAGAATACTGGCAAAGTGGACTGGACCGCGGGCTATGCCTTTGCGTCTTATCGGGAGCCGGACCGTAAGATCGTGAACTCCATCCTTGACGAGGCGAAGACGGACTTGCCGAACTATTACGTCTCCGACCCGATGCGTTATTATCAGGATCTGAAAGACCATAGTGTCTCGCTTGCCGCCAATTATGAACATAAGTTCACTGTCTCCGACAAGTTCGCCCCTGTTCTTAACGGTGGTGTCTATGGAGAATACAAGAGCCGTGCGTTCGATGCCCGCCGGTTTGGCTACAACCTCTTGGGAAAAGGGTATGACCGGTATGCTGACTGGGATTATACGGGATTGTTCAGTGATGAAAACATTTCGGCAGACCGGATATGGATGCGTGAGACGACGACGAACAGCGACTCTTATACTTCCGAAAATATCCTGGGAGCTGCTTATGTTTCTGCCAAACTGAACTATGGGGAGGCGTTGAATGCAAATATCGGTGTCCGCATGGAATACTATAACCTGAAAATGGATGGCTACAGTTCGGACGGTACGACTCCTGTCCATTTGGATAACCGGACGGCCGATTTCTTTCCTTCCGTCAATGTCTCCTACAACCTGTCTGCGAAACATCTTGTGCGTGCCGCTTACGGTCGCTCGGTCAACCGGCCGGAGTTCCGCGAGGTGGTGCCGTATGTGTATTTCAACTTCGAACGAGATGCGAATATCGTCGGTAATACCGGATTGAAAAATGCGTATGCGGACAACTTGGATGTGCGTTATGAGTTCTATCCGGCATCCGGCGAGATGATAACGGTCGGGGCTTTTTACAAGCGGTTCAAGGACCCGATCGAGGAAACCTATAACGAGGCGGGTTCCGGTCTGCAATATACCTACCACAATGCGAAGAATGCCGAGACGTTCGGTATTGAGTTGGATGTGAAGAAAAGCCTCGACTTCATCGGACTGAGAGGGTTGAGCTTGGTTTGCAATGCCGCCTATATTCATAGCCGTGTCCGCTTTGAGGAAGGAGCACCCGAACGTGACCGGCCGTTGGCGGGACAATCTCCTTACTTGGTGAATGCCGGCCTGTTTTATCAGCACGACGACAAAGGAATCTCAGCCTCGCTTCTTTATAACCGTATAGGGAAGCGTATCGAATCGGTCGGTGTTCCGATGCAGAACCAGAATGAAGATATTCCCGACATATACGAGATGCCTCGTAACTCTCTGGACCTGACCTTCTCGAAGAAGATAGGCAAGGTGGTCGAGATCAAAGCGGGAATCCAGGATATGCTGAATTCTAAAATCGAATACAAGCAGTTCGTGAAGCTGGCGGATGAGAACGGGGGCAAGCGTGAACGGGAACAGTTGGTGCGCAGCTACCGTCCAGGAGTGGATATTAACGTCGGTGTCTCCCTCAAGTTTTAAAGTGAATTGGAATATATCTCTATTACAAACAAAATGTGATTATTATGAACAGATTTCTATTGAAAGGTTGGGCCTCTGTATGTGCATTGGCCGTTATGTTTGGAACGGTGTCTTGTAGCGAAGACGACAAGCCCGTTGGCACCATAGCCGTGTCGGCTGTTGCCGTAAGTCCTGCGACTGCAACTGTCAAGGTGGGCGAGTCGGTGACATTGTCCGCCACGATTACTCCGGAAGATGCAACGGACAAAACGATAACATGGAGTTCCTCTGATGAAAAGGTGGCAACGGTAGATGCCGGTAAGGTGACTGGGGTTGCCGAGGGTACTGCCACGATCACTGCTACGACTAAGGATGGTGAGAAGACGGCTACTTGCGCCGTGACTGTTTCCAATAGTGCCCCCTCTTCCAAAGAGGTGATCCTTGAAGGCGAAATTACTTCCGATCTTACGCTGAATGCTGCTGATAAGAACTATCTGAAAGGCTTTGTTTATGTAAAGCCGGGGGCTACGTTGACAATCGAAGCCGGAACGGTTATCAAAGGTGTGTCCGTCTCTTCCGGTGAAAAGGCCGCCTCTTTGATTATAGAACCGGGTGCAAAGATCATGGCTGAAGGTACAGTCGACAAACCGATCGTCTTTACTTCCGATAAAGAGCCGGGCAAGCGTGTGACTGGTGACTGGGGTGGTTTGATTATCTGTGGCAACGCCCGTGTGAACCAGACAAAAAGACCGGTTATAGAAGGTGGACCCGGAACGGAATATGGTAATACGACCTCCGATGAATTTAACGGTGAGAGTTCCGGTAAGCTAAAATATGTCCGCATCGAATTTGCCGGTTATCCTTTGGAGCCGGACAAGGAGATCAACGGTTTGACATTCGGAGGGGTAGGTAGCGGTACGGAAGTGGAGTTCGTACAGGTGTCTTATTCCAATGACGATTCGTATGAATGGTTCGGTGGGACGGTCAATGCCAAGCACTTGGTGGCTTACAAAGGCTGGGACGATGATTTTGACACCGATTATGGCTATACCGGTAACTTGCAGTTCCTGTTGAGCGTACGTGACAAGGATATCGCTGATACTTCCGACTCTAACGGCTTCGAATCCGATAATGATGCAAGCGGCTCCTCCAACACTCCGCTGACGAAGCCGATCTTCTCAAATGTAACCTTGATCGGTCCGTTCTATGGAAAAGTATCTGATATGACACAGGCAGAGGTAGAGGCAAAGACTGCCGATGCCGCCAATGGTGCCAAGGGTGGTAAATTCCAGGCTGCTATGCACCTGCGCCGTAATTCGAGCCTGAACGTCTACAATTCCGTATTCACAGGATGGCCTTACGGACTTCGTGCAACGGATAAGAAAGGTACGGCAAACGACGGTATCGCTGTGAAGAACGTCATTTTCGCCGGTATGTGGAAGAATTTCTATGATGATGAAAAAGTAAGCGAGAATTTCTTCAACCGAGCTGGCAACAATACGACTTTGGCAACGACCAACGAGATTATCTCAAAAGACGGTGACTATTCTTCCGTCATCGCTTCTGCTGTACAGGGAGCTGAATTTATCGACGAAGTCCTGAACAACAACTTCTTCGAGAAAGTAACCTACAAAGGGGCTTTTGACGGTACGAACGATTGGACAGCCGGTTGGACAAACTGGGACCCGCAGAACACTGAATATTAAAAAAAGATGATAAAGAGATTATTATTGACATCGACATTATTGGCAAGTTCTGCCCTGGCGATCCAGGCGCAGGACTTGTTCCTTAGCGAAGGCCAGTATTATACGGACGAGTCTCAAACGACTCCTTACACTGGCCGTTATACCGAGTTTTATGACGACGGTATGTTGAAGATGGAACTTTTCCTCAAAGACGGTCGCCCCGAAGGAACGTATGTGATTTATTATCCCGACGGTAAGATCGCGGAAGTCCGTTCTTACTATCACGGTATTTTCCATGGAGAGTGGCGCACGTATAACGAAGCTGGACAACTGACCGGTATCGCTTCCTATAAAGAGGGGCAGAAGGACGGCCCTTGGCGGGTATGGAACGACAAAGGCGTCCTCCGTTTCGAGATGTTCTATACCAAAGGAAAGAAGATCGGTATTTGGCGTACCTGGGATGATGATGGCAGACTGTTGACGGAAGAGAAGCAAGAGGAGTAATTGACACACCTTCCGACAGGGAAGGTTATCGGTTCCCTAAATCGTCATACAAGGTTTGAAGGAGTGCCTTTCCTTTGCGAAGTCGTAGGTCACTGCCTTCGCGGGGTGTTTCGATCAGAGTTTTTTTCCCTTCGTTGTCATAGACGGAGATACCTGTACTGTCAATAAATCCGAACCCGTTGGAATAAGTATAGAAAGCATATTCCGGGTAATCGGGACTTAGGATGTTCCGGCTGAAAGTAAAAGCGTCGTGATCGATCCCTAACTGGTTCAACAAAGTGGCGGCAAGATCCGTCTGGTTGGCAAGTTTGTCAATCACGACGGGTTCTTTCACCGCACCGCCGATCCAGAGCATCGGGATATGATAGCGGCGGGGCTCATAGCCCGTCACATCTTTCGGATAAGGATATCCGTGGTCGGAAACGAAAATAACCAGCGTATTCTTCCACACAGGCAGCTCTTTCAATTTTTCTATGAAGTGGCCGATACAACTGTCCGTGAAAGCAACCGAGTTCGGATATAGTCCCATTTCATCCAACCGGTGATAAGGAACTTCAAACGGCTCATGGCTACTTAATGTCAGGAAAGTAGTCAGCCAGGGGGCTTGGTTGTCCCGGCTTTTGATGTCTTCGTATAGGTAGCGGAATGTAATATCGTCGTTCGCTCCCCATTTACTCAGGCGGCTGGTGATCGGAAAATCACGGTCTGCCGTGATCCGGCTATAACCGGAGCCGAAGAAATAACTCTGCATATTGGTGAAGTTGATGTCTCCGCCATAAAGCATATTGGCAATATATCCTTCGTTTGTCAGGCTCTTGGCGATAGAGGGGAGCGTTTGACTTTTTGCCGGATACTTCATGATGGAAGTGGTAGGCTGTGCCAGGTACCCGTTTAACACTGAAACGATTCCTCTGTCTGTTCGGAATGAATTGGCATACATATTCGTAAAAAGCACTCCTTCCCGACTTAACCGGTTCAGGTTAGGCGTAATGACGGAATCTCCACCGACAGCTCCGACCGCGTTTGCCGAGAAACTTTCCATCAGGATAATCAATATATTCGGCCGAGAGGTATTGAGAAGGGTCTGCGGTTTCATGGAGTCTTCCTCGTTTCCGTACCCGGTACGGGGGGACGAGGACAAGGTTTCCATCACTTCCTTCCTTTCCTCTTCCGGGAAGAAATTGAACTGTGCCGCAAAATCCTGTTGCTTGCTAAGCGAAGCGATCAGGCCGAAACAAGGATTGATGGCCGAATGGTTGAGGAACTGGTTCTGGCTGAAATACACCATTCCAACGTTGGCCGTCGAAGTTGTTACGCCTCCCCGTATTGGAATAAAGAGTATTCCTCCCGATAATAGGATGACAAGACTGCCGCTCAGTCGTTTCCGCACCTGTGTTTCAGGGAAGAGTGGAACGATACACTTCTTCAACACCCAATATATCCCGGAAGCATATATGACGAACATCCCCAATTGAGCAAAGAACTGTCCCAGCGGTACGCTTGCCATTGCATCTTTGGGCGATTGAAGATAGAAGAAAAGAGTTGCATCCAGCCTGAACCCCCAATAGCCGTATAAAGCCACATCTACAGAGAAGATCGCTGCGATCAATATCGCCATGATCCCGAAATATCCTTTTAGCAGCTTCTTATAAAAAGTCCCCGGCAACCATATCGAAACGAGTGTCATCAGCAAAGGCAATGCCGTCAGATAGCCGGCCATCGTACAGTCCAACAGCAACCCGTGTGTAATTACCTTAAGGTAATCGCTTAGCGAGCATCCGCTCGCTAAGGCATGGTGGTACAGCAGAAACACTGGCTTCTGGACCGCCAAAAGTGGCAACCAGATGAAAAATAGGGCAAGGAGGAAGAGAATTCTTTTCTTCATTACATTATTTATAAAGCTTTTCTCTCAGCTCGGCAACCTTCGGATCAGTAATATAATCGTCGTATTCCATTATACGATCGATGATACCATTCGGAGTCAGCTCGATGATGCGGTTGGCAACCGTTTGAATGAACTCGTGGTCATGGCTGGAGAACAAGACGTTTCCTTTGAATGACTGTAACGTGTTGTTGAATGCCTGGATGGATTCCAAGTCCAGGTGGTTGGTCGGCGTGTCGAGGATGATGCAGTTGGCATCTGTCAACATCATGCGGGAGATCATACAACGCATCTTCTCACCTCCGGAAAGTACCCCTACTTTTTTCAACAGCTCTTCGCCGGAAAACAGCATACGTCCGAGGAAGCCTTTCAGGAAGACTTCATTGGTGTCAGGTGAGAACTGGCTCAGCCAGTCGATCAGGTTGTAATCCGAATTGAAATATTTGGAGTTGTCGAGTGGCAAATAGGTCGTCGTGATGGTTTGTCCCCACTGATACGTTCCGGCATCGGCCTTTTCTTCTCCGTTGATGATCTGGAAAAGGGCGGTCATCGCACGCGGGTCGTGACTGATGAATACGATCTTGTCGTCTTTTTCCACATTGAAGTTCAAATCCTGGAACAGGACTTTGCCGTCGATGGACTTTGTCAGCCCCTTTACTTCCAATATCTGGTTGCCCGGTTCGCGGTTGGGCGTGAACAGGATACCCGGATAGCGTCGTGAAGACGGCTTGATTTCTTCGATGTTTAGTTTCTCCAACATCTTTTTGCGACTGGTCGTCTGTTTGGACTTCGCTACGTTGGCACTGAAACGACGGATGAACTCTTCCAATTCTTTCTTCTTCTCTTCCGCTTTCTTATTCTGGTTCTGCTGCTGGCGAAGTGCTAACTGGCTGGATTCGTACCAGAAGCTGTAGTTTCCGGCGAACATTTGCAGTTTGCCGAAGTCGATATCTACCGTATGAGTACAAACAGAGTCGAGGAAGTGGCGGTCGTGGCTGACAACCAACACTGTGTGCTCGAAGTTTGCTAGGTAGTTTTCAAGCCACATAACGGTTTCAAGGTCGAGGTCGTTGGTCGGCTCGTCCAGCAACAGGTTGTCGGGTTGTCCGAAGAGGGCGCGTGCCAGCAGGACACGTACTTTCTGCTTACCGCTCATGTCCTTCATCAGCGTGTAGTGGAATTCTTCCGTGATACCCAAGCCACTCAATAGGGCGGCCGCATCGCTTTCGGCATTCCAGCCTTCCATTTCGGCGAATTTTTCTTCCAGTTCCGATACGCGGATACCGTCGGCATCGCTGAAATCAGGCTTTGCATACAAGGCGTTTTTCTCGCTCATCACCTCCCAAAGGGTGGTGTGTCCCATCAACACCGTGTCCATTACGGTATATTCGTCGAATGCGAAGTGGTCCTGGCTCAATACGGAAAGACGTTCACCCGGTCCTAAAGATACCGTTCCTCGTGTAGGGTCCAGCTGCTTGCTGATAACACGGAGGAATGTTGATTTGCCGGCGCCGTTAGCTCCGATGATACCGTAGCAATTGCCCGGTGTAAACTTCATATTGACATCCTGGAACAGGATACGTTTTCCGAACTGTACGTCCAGATTGTTAACCGTTATCATATCTTCTATACCTATTAATTTGCTTATGAGTGTGCAAAGGTACAAAAAATATCGGTTACTTTCGGATTAAGCGAAAGTAACTATTTGTACAAGCCTTCCCTCGACAGCAAATGATCCAGGTTGGCCACTCCTAACGTCACGATCGCGATTACGGTGGCGGCATGCTCCTGATATTCCGGGATGCTTTTGCTGTAAGTGTCGCGTTCGGTGTGCCAGATCTCACCGTAGTTGAAGTTGTATCCTTTGATGTCCTTTTCGTTGAAGGCGATGGCCGGTACTGCTTCGACAGCAAAAACGGATGCATCCGTACCGGCAGGGAACGGGCCGGCTTCTTTCACTTCGAACGGATAGTCGAGGCGGATCTTCTTGACGGGCGCGCATATCTTCACGAAGTCCTGATACATCGCTTTCGGAACATTGAGTCCGACGGGAGGTGTCGGGCCTCCGTCGCGGTTGAACAAGTTGGAGATTTTATCTAACTTATCTTTATTGGCTTTCACCCAGGCTGTAGAACCTAACAATCCGAATTCTTCGCCAGCAAAAGCACAGAATAACATCGTCCGTTTAGGCTTCGCACCGGATTTCATGATCATGCGGGCCGCTTCCATTACCGGAGTGATGCCGGAACCGCAGTCCACACCACCCGTCGCCACGTCGAACGCATCCAGATGGCCGCTTGCCATCACATACTCGTCCGGGTATTGGGTGCCTTTGATTTTACCGATCACATTATAGTATTTCACCGGCCCCATACGGAAATGGTTGCGGATATCGAATTCAAGGAAGAAGGTACGGCGTTCCTTTACCATCTGCTTGATGGTCGCATATTGGTGCTCGTCCAACTTGATGTCGCAGACGTCCGGCAGATTGTCGAAGGTGAAAGTCGGGTCGTTCATGATTGTCCTGTCATAGAGCGCTCTGAGCGGAACTGTTGCCGACTGGATAAAGCCTAATACACCGGCTTCGCACATCTGTTTGTAGAACAAGGCCGGGACATCCTCTTTCAATGGCAGCAGCGGGTTGTCGGTATTGTTGCGCCAGTTATCCTTCATGATCTGGTAGTTCTTTTGGGCCGTTTCATTGTTTTCGGCAATGATGGTGGCGCGTATGGAATCGCCTTTAGCGGAACGGTCGACCGGCCAGCCGACATTCTTTCCGTTGATCAGCACCCAAGCCCCTTTGAGTTGTCCTTTTATACGGTCGAATTCGCTTTGGGTAAGCGGTTCTTGTAAGACGTGTCCACGTTGAACCCCCTTTGTCCCGGCAGTGTAGGAGGGAGTGACGAAATGTAGTTCCATCCCGTTCTCTCCTAATAGCTTGCCGAACCACGGCCCCCGGTTGAAGCCGACCGGTAGCGTACCGGCCTCTTGCAGTTCAACTTCCAATCCCCATTCCTTAAACTTGGAAGACACCCAATCGACTGCATTGTCGTATGCGTTCGAGCCGATCACGCGGCCGCCGATGCGGTTGGTGAGTACATCTAAATGATCCATCACCTGATTATCCGTTTGACCGATTTCGATGATTTTATTTACCGTAGCGTCCTGTGCCGGAACCGAATGAACAGCCATGCAAGCCATCGCTGCCCAGATAAGTAAAGCTCGTTTCATATTGTGTGTTTTTTATGGTAATGCAAATTAAGATATAAAAAAGTCGTGTTCCAAATGAATCAGGGGGGAATGTAGAGCAGCGCTAAGAGAATTTCTTAGACAAGCCTTCCCTTTTTGTCATTTTCTTGAATTATACCTACTTTTGTGCTTTAAATAACGAATAGGAATATGATATTTTACTTTACCGGAACAGGGAACTCCCTTTGGGTGGCAAAGACGTTGAGTGAAACGTTGGGAGAACCGTTGATCTCAATTGCAGATGAATTGCATAAGGAAGAAAAAGACTTGATTTATCCGGTTCGTCCGGATGAAAAGATTTTGTTTGTCTATCCCGTGCATTCCTGGGGACCGGCGGTACTTGTTATCCGCTTTATCTCCCGTCTGACTTTAACCGGATATACCGGGCAACCGGTCTATTCTGTTTCTACCTGTGGAGATGAATGTGGATATACGGATCGGCTGATCGGGAAAGCGTTAGGAAAAAGAGCTATATCACTTACGGCAGCATACTCTGTTATTATGCCGAATAATTATATCTTGCTGCCTGGTTTCGATGTAGACGGCAAAGATGTAGAGGAACGGAAATTGCAAGATGCCCCGGCACGTGTCGCTGAGATTATCAGAGTAATCCGGGAACATCAGCAGAATACTTTGTATCAAACAGGGAGTATGCCCGGTTTGAAAAGTTACTGGATTTATCCTCTTTTCGCACATTTGGCCATCGGAAGTAATTCTTTCCGGGTAACGGATGCCTGTATTTCCTGTGGGTTATGTGAACGGATTTGTCCGACCGGAACGATCAGTCTGCAGGGAGGGAAGCCTGTTTGGGCGAATACCTGTGTGCAGTGTGTCGCTTGCATTCATCGCTGTCCGGTTCGTGCGATCGAATATGGGAAGGGAACGCTGAAAAAAGGGCGATATCATCACCCTGAGATAAATAATAAACAAAACAGATAGAAATGAAACGATTAGTAGCGACAGTCCTGGTGGCCTTGACGTTGACGAGTTGCCAGGAAACACCGAAAGGTTATGTAATAAATGGAGAAGTGACTGGCAGAACGGATGGGAAAGTTTATCTTAAGTCCTTCCGGAATAAGATGTTTTTTGATATCGATACGGCAGAATTAAAAGAGGGAAAGTTTACTTTTAAGGGAGAAGTGGATCAGCCTTTATTGTTTGGTCTGGCAACAGAAGACATGAATTATCCGGTTCAGTTCTTTGTCGAAAATACGAATATGGATGTGCGGATAAGTAATGACGGCGAAACGATTACGGTTCGGAACTCTCCTGTCAATACGATTTTTCAGGAGAATGCCGAAAAGGTTTTTGAAGAAGGGTATGACATAGACAGTCTGATCACTAAGTACCCGGCTTCGCCTGCCGCCGCTTTTTACCTGTATCGTTACTTCACTTACCAATTGCCGCTGGATGAACTGAAAGCAACTCGTGCCAAGATTTCTCCCGAACTGGCCGGTTGTCCGTATGTAAAAGATTTGGATGGTATTATCAAGCAGCTGGAAAATGTGCAGATAGGGAAGGTGGCTCCTGAATTTTCATTACCTGATACAGCGGGAGTATCTGTTTCGCTTTCTGATTTCAGAGGTAAATATGTGCTGTTGGATTTCTGGGCTTCCTGGTGTCCTCCTTGTCGTCGCGAGAATCCGAATGTAGTAAAGGCGTTTAATGAATATAAAGATAAAAACTTCACGATTGTGGGGATTTCTCTGGATAAGGATAAAAGTAAGTGGCTGAAAGCAATTACCGACGATAATCTGGCCTGGACACATCTTTCCGATTTGAAATATTGGGATTCGGAAATTCCGGCTCTTTACGGGGTTCGTGGTATTCCGGCCAATGTCCTGTTAGATCCGGATGGAGTGATTGTCGCTAAAAACATTACTGGCGAGGATTTGCATAAAAAACTAAAAGAAGTAATCAAATAAACGATGCGGAAGTACGGTTTTCTGACTTTGTTCCTTCTTTTCTGTCTCTGTCTTTTGGCGACAGAAAAGAAGGATTTCGAAAAAGCGGTGCGTGAAGCTGTTTCCCGGCAGATGCAAAACTATCCGAAGTCAACCTTGAAAGACTTATACAAAAATTTCTTTCAGGATAAATTCGGTCCCGGACATATCATCAGCGATACGACGGCTGCCGGTAACTATTTGCGTCGCGAACTGGCCTCTTATACGGAGTGTACCGGAGAGATCGCGGAGCCGACTGGGTGGGAAGGTAACTTTCTTCGGGTAAACCTCTCGGTCATCAAGAACGGCCGAATCTCTTATAATACATTCTTTGATGCGTTTGTCCGGAGTGTGAATGGTGTCCGACCTGTTACAGTTGCCGATTGGCAAAAAGAATGGCAGCGGATTGAATCTATTATCCGTTCTATGGAACTTTCTTTGCCGGATTATGATGCCGATTGCAAAGAAATAGAAGACCGTCTGGACCGGGGAGAATATGTGGGACATCACAGCAAGGTTTTCGAAGAATCCTATTCGCCGCATTATCGTATAATCAGCAGACAGATCTTTGAAAAGGAGCTACAACCCTTGCTGTGAAAAACGGGCTTAGTCTTCGTCTTCCGGGTCCTCGAAGTCAAACTCGAAATCGAATCCATCGTTCATCATCCCTGGATCGGTAAACTGTTCCAGTTCGCGACGGTCTTTTTTGGTCGGACGGCCTAAACCACGTGCACGGTCTACGAATCCGGATATGCGGTTCATTTCCAATATTTCGTATTGGTCGGGAGTTGTGACGTTTTCCAGATAATCGGGTACCAGTTTTGCTCCCATACGACGTTCTGTTAAATCGAGTACCTTGAAGGAAAAGGTGATAGGTGGCTTGCGTACCTGAATCACTTCTCCGACTTTGATCATACGGGAAGGTTTTACATTGACTCCGTTTATCATCACCCTGTTTTTCTTGCAAGCCTCGGCTGCTATGGTACGTGTCTTGAATATGCGGGTGGCCCACATCCATTTGTCTATACGGACTTCGTTCATGGATTTAATTGTCAATTTATTTATTATTAAATTGATTCATCGTATTCTGTATACCGGCCAGGCAGAAGCTTTTGATGATTTCTACCGCCCGTTTCATCTTATCCGGCATCTCCTGGAGTTCTTCCGGAGGAAACTTGCCAAGTACATAGTTGATTTGTCCTCCACGCGGGAAATCGCTGCCGATACCGAAACGAAGGCGGCTGTATTCTTGTGTGCCTAACAGCTGTTGGATGTTTTTCAATCCGTTGTGTCCTGCATCACTGCCTTTTGGTTTCAGGCGGAGTGTCCCGAACGGGAGTGCCAGATCGTCCACTACGACTAACAGATTCTCTACCGGAATATTTTCTTTCTGTAACCAGTAGCGGACAGCATTGCCGCTCAGGTTCATGAATGTGTTAGGCTTCAGTACGATCAGCTCACAGTTCTTGACACGCATCCGTGCGATTGCACCATAACGTTCTTCTGTGAAAGGGACGCCGGCATCTTCAGCCAATGCATTTACAACGCGGAATCCGATGTTATGACGGGTCCCCAAATATTCGGAGCCGATATTTCCAAGTCCTGTTATCAGATATTTCATTGTTATGTTGTTTTTAGTAATAACAAAGGGAAGAATACTCTGCTGAATATTCTCCCCTTACATTATTTAGGAATAATAATTTTATTATGCCTTAGCCTGAGCACCACGAGCGGCACGAGTCAACTGAACGGCGCAAACAACAGCGTTCTTAGCGTTCATCAGTTCAAGACCTTCGAAGTGTAATGCGCCAACCTGCATAGTCTTGCCTAATCCCAGGTGATCGACATTGATAAACAATTTCTCAGGAATTGCTGTGTAAAGGGCTTTTACTTTCAGCTTTCTCATCTGCAAGTTCAATTTACCACCGGCTTTAACACCTTCGGCGTGACCTTCCAGAACAACCGGAACTTCCATTACTACCGGTTTGTTATCTGATACTTCCAAAAAGTCCATGTGCAGGATAGCGTCGGTTACAGGTTGGAACTGGATATCTTTAACGATAGCCATTGTCTTCTTACCGTCGATAGCCAATTCTACAACAAAGATTTCAGGGCTGTAAACCAAGTTACGGACGCTGTCTTTCGTGATAGTGAAATGAGATACTTTTTCGCCGCCGTACAGTACAGCAGGAATTTCGTTGTTTTTACGCATAGCCTTCAAAGCTCTCTTCTGGTCTGCAGAAGTAGCGGCTACTTCTCTTGACTTTCCTTCTAATTGAAATGTCTTCATTTTGTTTTAATTTTTGTGTTACTCAAAATTAGATGTTTATGCTTTCTAATTTCCCATCACACGTACGGGGGTTAAAAGCGGTGCAAAGGTACGATTTATATTTATATCTGCAAAATCTTGTCTGCATGAATTTTCAGTTTCATAGGCATGAAACTGAAATTCCCTCGGCATGGAACGGTAGTTTCATAGGCATGGAATAGGAGTTTCATCGGTATGAAACTAAAAGTGCATGCCGGTTCAGAACCGGATTCCTTTTTGCCGGAGCAAGATTTCCGTATCGTCCCAAAGTTGTTTTTGCTGTGTATGATGCCGGATGCGTTCCGACACATTCCTCTTTTTACAATTGGCATAACAACAACCGTTTTTATCTTTCGCCTCATTCGAAAGAGCCAGGTGGATGGCGGTTGCCGCACCTTGGGCCGGTGTTTTGATAAAGGGGCGGAACAGGATGTCGGTAAGCGGGTCGAACCAGGCTTGCATCGTGATCATGTTTGTACTGACAATTCCTGGGTCTGATGCATTTATGGTGATGCCCTTGTCCTGAATCCGCTTGGCAAGTTCCTGTGTGAACAGAAGCAAGGCCAGCTTGGTATTCCCATAGACCGGAATGCGGAAAAAGCGTCCGTTCTTCCCTTTTTCAAAGAAGTCCGGTTCGATCCGGCCGATAGCATACGTGCAGGATACTGTGTTTACAATGCGGCATCCCGGTTGCATCAGGGGTAATAACTGGCGGGTGAGCATGTAGGGTGCCACATAATTGACGCTTACGATTGTTTCCAACCCATCTTCAGTTTTGCGTACCGGAGTCGTCAGGATTCCGGCATTGTTCATCAGGAGGCTGACGGGACGTCCTTCTTTTAATAATTGACCGGTGAAATTGTTTACGGATGAGAGGGAAGCGAGATTGATTTCCCGCACTTCGATCTGAGTGTTACCGGTTTCTTGCTGGATCCGGGTGCATACGGGGACGGCTTTTTTCGGATCGAGGCAAGCCATAATCACCGGATAGCCTTCTTTTGCGAGGGCTGCCGTGATTACTTGTCCCATGCCTCCGTCGGCACCGGTTATGATGGCTAATCCTTTTTCCATTACTTGTATTCTAATTTCTCTATTTCTTTAATAATGCTTTTAGGCAAGTTCTGAATATGTTTATGGCATGCCATTTCGATGGAGTACATGCGAGCGATACAATAGTTGCTATGTCCGCAGTCGCAACGGGCATGTTCGTCTTCCTTCATCTTGTTTACGAATGACGGATCGTTGAGCAAGGCCCGCGCCATACTCACGAATTCGAAACCGTCGTTCAAGACTTCGTCTATCTTCTCGCGTGAGGTCAGACCGCCTACATAGACAAGCGGCATTTTCAACGCCGCCCTGAACTTCAGTGCATCTTCCAGGAAGTAAGCCTCTTTGAATGGTTCAGACGGGATCATGAACCGTCCGGCCATTTTGACTCCAAGCGGTAACCAACCGAAAGGCATATAATGCGTCATCGTATGAATCGGCATGGACCCCCGCATCACGTACATCGGAGCACGGCTGACGAAGCCACCGCTAAGTATCAAAGCATGTGCTCCACATTCGTCCTGCAAGGTACGGGCTACCTCGAGTGTCTCATCCAGCTCCATTCCTCCTTTGAAGCCGTCGCGCATATTCATCTTTACCAGTACTGCCATATCCTGTCCGGCTGCTTTCATCACTTCGTCCATGCACATTTTCATAAAACGCATCCGGTTTTGCAAGCTGCCGCCATATTCATCTTTCCGGTGGTTGGTATAAGGAGAAAGGAACTGGCTGATCAGATAACCGTGACCGGCGTGTATTTCCACAGCATCCATTCCGGCTTCGCGTGCCAGATGAACTGCTTGTCCGAACGCTTTTGCCATCGCTGTGATTTCGGAAGGTTTCATTCCCCGGACAAGAGTGGGGGAATAGATATTGAAACCGCCGGATGCGGAGATAGGCCTGCATCCGCAGATATTTTTGTGGGACATGTTCCCGCAATGTCCAAGTTGTACGGAGGCGGCCGCTCCTTCTTTGTGGATGGCATCAGTGATACGTTTTAATCCGGGGATGATATCCGGGCGCATCCAGAGCTGACGCTCGAAAGAAAGTCCACTTTGCGTAACAGCCGCATAGGCCAAAGTCGTCATACCGATCCCGCCGACGGCAACCGATTTATGGTAATCGTACAACATGTCGGAAGGCGCGTTTCCCGGGCACATGCTTTCAAATGCAGCTGCCCGTATCGTCCGGTTTCTCAGGGTCAACGGCCCGATTTTACCGGGAGTGAACAGTACAGATTCTTTTTCCATATCCATATGAGTTAGTCATTCAATATATAAAAGGAATAACCCGTTTCCGGTTTCCCAATTCGTTGCCAAACATCGCTTTGTATTTGTGGTAGATGGTATTTGCGCGAGGTACAAGGTTTGCAAATGTCCACCAAGCGAAAACAGCCCCGCTTGCGCTCCAGGTCAGGATTGCAAATCCGCACCATTCCACAATCTCCCCGAAGTAGTTAGCTGATGTCACATATCGGAACAGGCCTTTTTGGGGTAGATAATGATTCGTGTCGCCAGGCTTTCTGAGATGGCGGACAATATGGTCCGATTGGATATTAATTGCCATGCCGGTGAAAAATAAGATGGTCCCGGTGATAAATTGAGGGCTGTATAACCAACTTTCCGTATACATATCCTGCGGTGCCAGATGGAAAATCCATTCTCCCTGCATATAGCCGTTCAAGAGGTTAAAGGTAATTCCCATAAGCATGATGCCTGCCGGCATTTTGCTTTTGCCTTTTATCAGCAATGGAAAAATAAAAGACCGTTGGAAATAATGCAGTTCGAAGAATAAAAATATCAGGAACGGTACTGCCTCGAACTGCCGTTCCGATCCGTTCCATAACAAAAACATGACGATAAAAACCGGAGCTTCCATACAAATCCAAGCGATCTTGTTCGGTATCGGAAATCCCCATTTTTTATCGAACAACATTCCATAACCGGCTTCAACGAAGTAAAGGGCTATGAAAACAATGGCGGCGATAGCTGCCATTACGATTAGAAATAAGGTGAAATGTTCAATTGTCATCTTCGCGCGTTGATAATTTATAACCTCTTCCGTGAATGTTTATAATTTTGATAGTAGGATCATCCTGCAATAATTTGCGTAATTTGGTGATATAAACATCCATGCTACGGGCACTGAAATAGTTATCGCTTTTCCATATGACTTGCAGGGCGTGTATCCTCTCTACCATATTGTTTGCGTGTTGGCACAACAATGTGAGCAAATCAGCCTCTTTGGTCGTCAGCTTGGTCGTTTTGCCTTCTATGGACAAGAGCTGTTTGGGCAAGTCGAATTTGAATTTCCCGAAAAGATAGACCCTGGCCTCCTTCTTGTGCTGAGGCCGGTAACGGCTTTGTATCGCCTTAATCCGAGCCTGTAAGATATCAGCATCAATAGGTTTGCGTATCACATCGTCCGCATGGAATGAAAACAGTAGTGCTATTTCTTCTCTCGTCGGATGTTCGCACAGGAAAACGACTTGTATGATATTTTCCGAACTTTTGATCATGGCAGCCAATGTCCGTGTTTCATTCGTGTCTATATCGTGGTCGATAATACAGAATGTGAAATTTCCGGAAAGGAGACCCTCATATGCCGCCTTTTCCTGATCGAATACTTGTGAGTTGTATCCGGTAGCTTTTATATAGTCCTGGATGATCGCTCCCTGATTATAGTCTTTACTGAAAATGAGAATGTTAAAAAGATCGTTCATTATATTCTTAAATTGTTTTTTCGATGTTCCAGACGAAAGCACGTAACCCTTGTGCTTCCGTCTTCTGATCCATCTGATGAAGTATCTCCAGGAAATGGTCGACTTTTTCGTCATCGACCATTGCCAGGATTGCCGAATTCAGTGTCGGCCAAGCGTGACTCCCATAGTGCGGCTCGCCGGTCTTACTTCCACGTCCTTGTACTTCGTCCCAGTATGTGAAGCCCCGGATGTTGTTCCGGTCCATCGCATTCAGGATCATTTCGTAATATGCTTGATTAAATGATACAAATATAGCTTTCATATTAACTTATTCCTAATTATTATTTATTCTTTTTTAGAAAATATTCCATTTCTTGCCATCTTGCGATGTCTGCGCCGGACTCCGTTTCCGGCAAATACACAGTATACGACCGGTACGATTACCAGGGTGATCAATGTTGACACCGAAAGTCCCCATGCAACCGTCATACCCATCGAACGCCACATTTCCGAACCTTCGCCTGTTCCGACTGCCATCGGGATCATACCCAATACGGTCGTCAGGGTGGTCATCAATACCGGGCGAAGGCGGGATTTTCCGGCTGTCACTACTGCGGTCAGGATTCCCATTCCTCTTTCCCTGCAAAGGATCGTGTAGTCGATCAGTACGATACCGTTCTTAACAACGATACCCATCAGCATAATCAGGCCGATCAATGCCATAACGCCCAATGGAGTCTGCGTGATTGCCAGCCCTAAGATTATGCCGGTGAAGGCGAAGGGGATGGAGAACATGATTACGAACGGGTCTGTCAGTGATTCGAACTGAGCGGCCATTACGATAAATACCAAAATGATGATCAGGATCATCAGGATTGTCAGGTCGAAGAAGGTGTCCATCTGGTCTTCGTACGTTCCTCCTAACTGCCAGCTGACATCCGAAGGTATATCCATCTCCTTCAGTTGATTCCGGGCGGCTGTTACGATATCGCTCATGGCTGCACCTTTTCCGACTACTGCCGATACGGTAATAACGCGTTCGCGGTCTTTGCGTTCAATGGTCGGAGGTGTCATTCGTTCTACTACTTTACCCAGGTCGCGGATACGGATTCCCTGACCGGCACTATTATACACCAGGATATTCTCGATGTCTTCAACCGACTGGCGGAATTCAGGGGCGTAGCGTACTTTTATATCATACTCGTCACCATCTTCGCGATATTTGGAGGCGGTAGAGCCGTTGATGCGGTTACGCAAAGCCATAGCAGCCGTTGTGATATTCAATCCGTTGATCGCCAGTTTTTCCCGGTCGAAATCAACTTGATATTCGGGTATGTAGTCCTCACGGCTGATGTTGACCTGTGAACAACCTTTTACCTTACGCATTCTTTCGGCTAGTTCGGCGGCTACGGCATCGGTCCGACCGAAGTCGAAACCATAAATCTCGACGTCGACAGCGTTTTGTCCGCCCATGCCTTCTTCCTGTCCACCTTCGATAACCTTAAAGGTTTTGATCTCCGGGTATTTAGCTAAATCCTTACGCATCTCTTCACAGATTTCAACCATACCGCGTTCACGATCGCCGACACTTGACATATTGATGTAATAATCGATAATATGTGTCCCGTTATTGCTCAATTGAGCCCAGGTATTATCGGAATCGGCTTGTCCCTCGGTAAAGTTGCTGGTTTTTATTTCCGGATATTTCTGTCGAAACAGTTCGTCGATTTCAAGCGCCAGTTTACGGGTGATGTCCTGGCGGGTTCCGACCGGCAACTCGATGTGAACACTGATCTGCGCATTATCCTGAGTCGGGAAAAATTCCGTCTTGATCGTCGGAACTAATAACATACTTCCCGCAAAGATCAAAGTTGCGCCGAATATAACCGTTTTCCGATGGCGTACCGCCCAATAAAGGAAATTGGAATAGCCACGATCCAGCGCATCCAATGCCTTTTCGATCGGCGTGAAGAACAAGGTGTACAAGCGGCCTTTTTTAGGATTTTGCTTGAGTAGTTGCGAACTCAACATCGGAGTCAGTGTCAAAGCTCCGACCGTTGAAACAATCATGATGATACTAACGATCCAACCTAACTGTTTGAACAAGATACCCGCCATACCCGTCACCATCGTCAGGGGCAGGAACACAGCCAACATGGTCAGGGTTGAGGCGATTACGGAAATAGCCACTTCGTTTGTCGCATGTACGGCCGCCTGTTTCGGGGCACTACCTCTTTCAATATGAGTTGTAATGTTTTCCAGCACCACGATCGCATCATCCACAACCATACCGATAGCAATAGAGAGTGAACTTAGCGAGATAATATTCAGTGTATTGCCGGAGGCAAGCAAGTAAGCGAATGAAGCTATCAGTGAGATCGGAATGGTCAGGATAATGATAAACGTTGCTCTCCATCGTCCGAGGAACACGAACACCACTAACATAACGATAACGAAGGTGATGAAAATGGTTTCTTTCAGGCTGTCGATCGTATTCAAGATATTAGTGGAAGTATCCATGATGACCCCCAACTTGACATCCGAAGGGAGACTTTTCTGGATTTCCGGCAGTTTCTGGTGAACCTTCTTGGCTATGTTCACCGAGTTGGCCCCTGATTGTTTTTGGATAACGATCATACCGCCTTTTTTTCCGTTATTGTAAGTCTCCTGGGCACGCTCTTCGATGCTGTCTTCAATGCGGGCGACATCACGTAGGTAGATCGTTTTATTATCCTTATGACCGATTACAAGATCGTCCATTTGATGTGCATCCGTAAATTCACCTTGTACGCGGAGCGCATAAGCGTTGGAACCGATATCCACGCTACCGCCCGGGGTGTTCCGGTTCTCCTGTGCGATGATTGCGGATATTCCTTCGATTGAAACTCCGTATGCTTCCAGTTTGTACGGATCGCAATAGACTTGTATTTCACGTGTCGGCGTACCGGAAATGGAAACCGCTCCTACACCACTGATGCGTGCAAGTGGGTTCGATACCTTGTCGTCCAGAATCTTGTATAGGGCGTTTGTACTCTCTTCCGCCGTAACCGACAGGATGATAATCGGAATATCGTTCGTTCCGAATTTGAAGATAATAGGGTTATCCACATCATCCGGTAGCATTGGCTCGGCAACGTCCAGTTTGTCACGCACGTCATTGGTTGCCACGTCGATATCCGTACCATAGTCGAATTCGAGTGTGATGATCGAGATGTTTTCACGCGACTGTGACGTGATGTGTTTCAGGTCGCTGACGCTGTTCAATACGTTCTCCAGTGGTTTGGAGACGTTCATTTCGATATCCGCAGCACTGGCGCCGGCATAGGAGGTCATGACCATGATCGTGTTTGTCTCGATCTCCGGCAGCAAGTCTACTGATAATCTGGTTAATGAAAAAAGACCGAAGATCACGATTGCCACAAAGACAAGGGCAGTCGTAACCGGCTTTTTTACCGCTGTTGCATATAAGCTCATAGTGTTTGTCTCTTACTTTTCGATTTCTACTTCCATTCCGTTATTCAGTCGGCTTTGACCGGATACTACTACCTGGTCGCCGCTGTTTACCCCCGAAATGACTTCATATTTATTCCCCATACGGCGTCCTAACTCTACTTTCTCGTAGGAAACTTTACCGTCTTTGTATACATATATATAGCGGTCTCCTGCACCGGACTGTTTTACGATGGCGAGATCCGGAGCGACCACATGGTTTTGTGTCCCGAAACCGATCGTCACGCGGGCGAACATTCCCGGACGGACACGCTCGTCATTGTTGTCGATTTTGATTTCGACAGGGAATGTGCGTGTATTCGGATCGATAGTCGGGTAAACCAGGCTGACTTTCCCTTTGAATACTTCGTCTCCGTATACATCCAACCGGATGTCGACATCTTTCCCCTTTTTTACTTTTGTGAAGAGGCTTTCGGATACGTTGATCAGCAGTTTGACCGGACGGATCTGTTCAACGGTGAAGATAGGCGAGCCTCCGCTATACATATCTCCGCTATCATAATTGCGGGCGGTGACGATACCGGTGATCGGACTCAGTAACTGTGTGTTTTCTTGTAAATTCTTGTAGGTCGCACGGCTTATGTCCAACTGTGTTTTCTGTGCATCCCAGGCTGATTTGGAAGCGCCGCCTACTTTGTACAGCTCGTCGATACGTTTGAACTCCAGTTCCTGGTTGTCCAATTGTATTTTGGTCTGTTTGAGGTTGGTCTCATCCATCTTGACCAGGAGTTGGCCTGCTTTTACATGATCGCCGACTTCCGCAAACAACTTCTCTATGCGCACCGGGGTTTGCGGGGCGATGTTATTCGAGATGTTGGCTTCGACTGTTGCTGTAAATTCACTGATCTGCTCTACATCTTGTGCAGATACAGTCTCTACTCTCACAATAGCTTTGTTGCTGACAGTTTCTGTTTGTGTCGAATCTTTCTTTTCGCCTGAACAGGATAACAGTAAAGGTAAAATGAAGAGTGATATGAAGTGTTGTCTTTTATTTGTTTCCATTTTGTGATATTTTTATTCAATGTCTACTTTTTATTCCTTAAAATTCTTGCTGGCCTAACACCTTTTCCAGGTCAGCCTTTGCTACCATATAATCGTAAATAGCCTGGTTGAAATTCAGTTTGGCCTGTGTCAGCGCTAATTCCGAATCGTTCATCTCGAGCAGAGTCCCGGCACCTGTGTCATAGCGTTTTTGTGAGATCATATACCCCCGTTCGGCTTGTTCCACTCCCTTCTGTGAGGCGTCGAAGCGTTTGACGCAGGTATTCATATTATCTATATATTGCTTGATTGCCAGTTGCAGGTTTCGCTGTGTATCCTCTCTTTGCAGGCTCAATTGTTCGATCGAATTTCTTGTTTGTTTGATCTTATAGAACTTACTACCGCCGGAGAAGATCGGAATGGAAAGTGAGACACCGACCATAGAGTAGGGGTTCCACATATAGTCTTTGAACTTGAAGTCGTTGTTCATGGCTGTCCACTGATACAAACCGGTGAGCGACAGCGTCGGCAAATAATCGAACTTTTGCATGGTCAGTGTCTTTTCCAGTTGCTTGGCTTGTAAATCCATTTGTTTCAAATCTGTATTATTAGCCAATGTCGTGTCTGTCGAAAGAAAATCGCCGAATAAATCTTTTTCAAAATCGGTCAATTGTCCTTCACATTCGATGTTTATGTCCAGGTCCATGCCTAATAAAGCTTTTAATTGCCATTTGGCGAGAACCAGTGCGTTTTCTGCCTGCAACATATTGGGCTCGCTATTCTTTACGGTAACATTGGCGCGTATCAGGTCATATTCGGCGACAGTTCCCTGTTCAAACTTACGCTTGATATCCAGGTAATTTTCCATCGCGTTGTCATAGCTTTCCTTAAATACGCGGTATGAATCGTTAGCAAGAAGCACGCCGTAATACCCTTTCTTTACCTGGTTGACCATCGCAATTTTGGAAGAACGTGCCTGTTCGATTGCCAATTCCACATCGACAGCCGAGATACTCAGGCTTTTCCAAAGAGCAGCGTTGACAATCGGCATCGAGGCGTTGAAACCGAGGTTCCAGTTATTATCACGTCCCACTTCAATCCCTTCATCCATATTCGGCATGTCTTCCATGCCTGGTATTTCGGTACTTCCCATGTCGAAGCCGTCCATATACATCACTTGTTTTTTCAAGGTCCGGTTGTAGTCGGCTGCAAAACTGACTTGGGGAAATAGAGCGGCATATGAACCTTTCTGTGCATATTTTTTCTTCTGGATTTCCTTATTAGCCACTTTTACAGTAGGGTTTTCGCTCAGCGCGATCTCAAGAGCTTTTCCTATATCGAGAACGAGTGTGTCCTGAGCTTTTGCGGAGGTAAAGGCCAGAGAGGGGAGTAACATTATCACTACCCACATCATCTTTTTAGTAATTAAGATTTGTCTCATTTAGAATAAGTAAATTTGATTTTTAATAAAATCGTTTGTTCAATCTAATTGCTTCTGTGTATATTTCAATAAATAACGGTCTAAAATGGCAATACCTTTTTCAGTAGAGATTCCCCGGAGGAAGGTATAAAGAATCGTATTGAACACTTCGGCCACGGAATGGTTGGAGAGGGCTTTGGACGGACGGATCATCTTCGCCTGCTCTTTCGCCAGCAAAGCTACAATTTCGAAGTTAATATTCGGTTGAAAAACACCTTCTTTTGCCCCTCTTGACAGTAGTTTTATACATTTTTTCAAAAATCGGGATTTTTCTTCTTCTGTTTTTTGCAATGCTTTCGGATAACGTTTCAGATCATCATAGAACTTCCGGTTAAACCAGCGAGGTCGCCTCATAAGCTCTTCATAAAAAAGCAAGGCAATTTCAAGAGCTGTTATCGGCTCCGAGTCTAGTTGCTTCATGGATGGCCTGCTTAATAAACCTTTTGGTATAACTCAGGTTTATACATTCTGTTAGTAGAGTCTCCTTATCTTCGAAAAGCTCATAAAGAGTCCGTTTGGATATACTCGCGTTATGAGCGATATCATCCATACTGACATTCTTGATCCCGTGTTCCGAAAATAAGTCGAATGCCGTTAACATTATTTGTTCTTTTATGATCATCGATTTTAATGATTACTTTTTATACGATCAGATGTTGCAAAGGTCTGTCTAATTTGGAAAACTAAAAAGGTTTATTCTGTTACGGAATTAGTCGAAAACGAATAAATGAAGCCTTCTTTATTCCTAAAAAACCGTTATTCATTGGTAAAAAATGAAACATATTTCTGTTTGTTGAAAAAATGTTTACCTTTGCAAGTACACGATTAGTAAATATGTAAAGATGGAAAAACTTCCTTTAATAGAATTGGCGGAGTTGAATAAGAGTATTATTTTCCGTGATAGTTTTCAGGATATTTTTTCGATTGCGGATCTGGACGGAGGTATGGATATCGGAGATCCTGACTCGCCTGAGCGTTTTGCTCCGATGCGGTTGAACGCACTTTTGATGGTGCTGACTTTTGAAGGGACGCTTGAAATCCATCTGGATTATGTTTCTTACACTGTCAAACCGAATAGTTTTATAACGATCATGCCTACGCATGCTCTCCAGCTTGACAAAATCAGTAAAGATTTTAAAGGTCGCTTGCTGATTGCATCCAAAGAGTTTCTGGACGATTGTAATCCTGGTGGGGGTAACCGGACTCAGGCAATCGCTAACTATATGGAGGTTCGGAAGAATCCTTGCACGGAGCTGGAACCGGAAGAAGCAGTAAAACTGGCCGGAAATATGCAGATTATACGGGATAAGATGAGGGAACGTACTCATTTTTATCAGAAAGAACTGGTGCAGAACGCCTTTATCGGCTTCCTGCTGGAGTTGGGAAATATAATGTTAAGCAAGAAAGACCGTTTGATCCGGCCGACTCTTTCCCGCAAGGAAGAATTGTTCGAACAGTTTCTGCAATTGTTGTTTGAACATTGCAAGGAACAGCATGTAGTTACTTTCTATGCTGAAAAGTTGTTTATCACACCGCAGTATCTATCATTGATACTGAAGGAATTGACAGGTAAATCTGCTAATAAGTGGATAGACGATGCCCTGATCGTCGAGGCGAAAATTCTTTTGAAAGCTCCTCAGGCAACTGTCCAGCAGGTGGCGGATATACTTCATTTTTCCGACCAGTCGACTTTTGGAAAATTCTTTAAGAAACATATGGGGATTTCTCCGATGGAGTACCGTAAGTCCTGAAACGGGCGGTACTCCGTTTTCTTTTATCTTTTACTGAACTTATACCAGTTGATCAGTTCGGAAATACCATAGACCAGGCAAGCGACTCCGAAAATCACAAATGTGTTGGCGGCTGCTCCGAACGGGTAGGCGAGGATCATAACTCCTGTTATCAAAATCAGGGACGGTAGGATGTAAAAACCATAGGGTACGGTACTCCATTTGCGGGCGGAAACCAGCGAAATCAGTTGTTGTGCACCTGCAAGAACCAGTAAAGCTCCTAAAATATACATTAGTATGCTAACGAAAAACTGTGGCATGATCACTAACCATGCTCCGAACAGGATACTGCCCGCTCCGTCGATCGGAAACATCGGGCTTGGCTCTCCTTCTATTTTTTCGCGGGTGAAATAATTCAAGAGCGAGAATAATCCCGGTATGATAAAACAAATCCCGATTGTTATCACCAAATAAGTAACGGCCGCTTCCGGCCAAAGAACCAATACAAGTCCCAATACGATTGCAAATATGCAGCGCAGGACTGATCCATTTAAACTTTTCATCTTATGTCTATTTTATTCTTTCTTTATATATAACAACGAAGATACACTTTTTTCTTTGGACTGGAAAGAAAAATGAAGAATACCCGTCTCCTTTTCGATTGACAAAATGTTACTGCCCTACAGTGAAAAACTATTTTCTACCCCATGAAAATGGAATTACTATAGCGGGTAATATTTTTTCACATATCTATATGGAGAGAATTTACCTCCTTTTGCTGTCAAAAAGACAAAAGATGTTTTTTCTCTCCCCCTTGTTATATGAATGAAATTATGTAACTTTGCAGTTTTGAAATGCGAGTGTGCAATTAAAAGATAATTAAAATATTACTATCGTGGCAGATACAAAGTACATCTTCGTTACGGGCGGCGTGGTCTCTTCATTAGGTAAGGGAATTATTGCCGCATCATTGGGTAAACTACTTCAGGCAAGAGGTTACAAGGTTACCATTCAGAAATTTGATCCCTATATCAATATCGATCCGGGTACGCTGAACCCGTACGAACATGGGGAATGCTATGTTACCGTAGACGGACATGAAGCGGATTTGGACCTCGGACACTACGAGCGTTTTCTGAATGTTCAGACAACCCGCGCAAATAACATCACTACAGGGCGCATCTATCAGAGCGTTATCAGCAAAGAGCGTAAAGGGGATTACCTGGGAAAGACTGTGCAGGTGGTGCCTCATATCACGGACGAGATCAAGCGCAATGTGAAATTGCTGGGAAATAAATACAAATTTGATTTCGTGATCACTGAAATCGGCGGTACGGTCGGTGATATCGAATCTCTTCCGTTTATCGAAAGCGTGCGTCAGTTGAAATGGGAACTGGGAAAGAATTGTATATGTGTACATCTTACTTATGTGCCTTATATCGCGGCTGCAAAAGAATACAAGACCAAACCGACACAGCATTCCGTAAAACAACTGCAGGAGTTGGGGATTCAGCCGGATGTTCTGGTATTGCGTACCGAGCATGAGTTGAGTGCCAATTTGTTAAGTAAAGTGGCTCTCTTCTGTAATGTAGCGCAGGATGCCGTTATACAGTCAGTCGACGTTCCGACGATTTACGAAGTTCCGTTGGTATTGCAGCGTCAGAAGATGGACGAAGTGATCCTGCGTAAAGTCGGGCTGGAAGTCGGACCGACACCTGAGATGAAGCCTTGGCATCAGTTCTTGCAACGTAAGGTGGATGCTACTGAAACAGTAAAGATCGGCTTGGTCGGTAAATATGTCGAACTGCAGGATGCTTATAAGTCAATCGACGAATCTCTGCTGCAGGCTGCTATTTATAATGATCGTAAGCTGGATTTGCATTTGTTCCATTCCGAAAAACTGAATGACGGCAATGCAGCCGAATTGTTGAAAGATATGGATGGAATCCTGATCGCTCCGGGATTCGGGCAGCGTGGTATTGAAGGGAAATTTGCCGCATTGAAATATGCTCGTGAAAACGATGTCCCTTGCCTGGGTATCTGTTTGGGTATGCAGTGCATGGTGATCGAATTTGCCCGCAACGTAATGGGGCTGACGGAAGCCAACTCGACGGAAATGGAACCCAATACCCCATATAAAGTGATCGACCTGATGGAAGAACAGAAGAACGTAACCAATATGGGGGGGTCTATGCGTCTGGGGGCATACGACTGTATCTTGAAGGAGGGGTCTAAGGCTTATGAAGCGTATGGACAGACACACATCCAGGAACGTCATCGCCATCGTTTCGAGTTCAACAGCGAATATCGTGATAAGTTCGAAGCTGCCGGCATGATGTGCGTAGGTGAAAATCCGGAATCGAACTTGGTTGAAGTGGTAGAGATTCCTGCATTGAAATGGTTTGTGGGTGTTCAGTTCCATCCGGAATATAACAGCACGGTCGTTAATCCTAATCCTCTTTTCGTTAGCTTTGTAAAAGCTGCAGTTGAAAATAAAAAATAAAAATTATAGATGGATAAAAACACGATAATAGGTTTCCTGCTTATTGGAGTTGTCTTAATTGTATTTACTTGGTTGAACCAGCCTACACCGGAGCAGATAGAAGCACAGCGCCGGATGCAGGATTCGATCGCCCAGATAGAATACGCAAAGCAGCTGGAACAGCAGAAAGAGTTGAATAGAGAAGCAAAAGCGGACGACGAACTGGCTGGCTTGCCCGATTCCGTACGGCTTGCCCGTTTACAGAACACGTTTGGAGTTTTCGCCGATGCAATGGTTGGAGAGGAGGGTTCCACTGTCTTGGAAAACGAGCTGGTTGAAGTCCGTTTGGCTAATAAGGGAGGACGTGTCGGATATGTCCGCCTGAAAAAGTACGATAATTATAAAGGTGAACCTTTAGTGCTTTTCGATGAAAAGGACTCGAAGTTCGATTTTACTTTGATTACGGCTGATAATCGCGTGGTAAATACCGGTGATTTGTATTTTACCCCTGTAAAAGGAAATGATCAGAACAGCATCACCATGCGTCTGAATACAGGAGAAGGCAGTCATCTGGATTTTATCTATAGCTTGAAACCGGACGATTATATGTTGCAGTTCTCCATTAAGGGAACTGGCCTGAATGGTGTACTGTCACCGGGTACGACTGCATTGGACTTGTTATGGCAGCAAAAAATAACCCAGCAGGAAAAGGGACGTAAGTTTGAAGACCGTTATGCAACAGTGTACTATAAATTTATGGCCGACGATGTGGAGTACCTGAGCGAAACCAAGAACGACAGCAAACAATTGTCTAACCGGTTGAAATGGGTCGCTTATAAAGACATGTATTTTTCTTCTATCCTGATCGCCGGAAACGAAGGATTCGAGTCGACGACTATCGATTCGAAGATGCTGCCCGAAGACGGTTCTTTTCTGAAGGAGTATAAGACAACAACGTCCGTACCTTTCGATTTGAAGGGGAATGAAGCGACGGATATGCGTTTCTATTTTGGTCCCAATCAGTTCTCCCTGTTGAAATCTTACGATGATGATGTAGAGAAAGCCGATCAACTGGATCTGGAAAAGATCGTTCCGCTGGGATGGGGTATTTTCCGTTGGGTGAACCAGTATTTCGTCATTCCGTTGTTTAATTTCCTCGGACAATTTATTCATAGCTACGGCTTGCTGATCTTCCTGTTGACGGTTATCGTAAAATTGATCCTGTTCCCGTTGACGTATAAGTCTTATATGTCATCGGCCAAGATGCGCGTATTACGTCCGCAGGTGGAAGAGCTCAATGCTAAATATCCGGGACAGGATAAGGCTGTAGAACGCCAGCGTGCGACAATGGAACTGTATAGTCGCGCCGGAGCAAGTCCGATGGCAGGATGTGTTCCGATGTTGTTGCAGATGCCGATCCTGGTCGCTCTGTTCATGTTCTTCCCGTCAGCAATCGAATTGCGTCATCAGAGTTTCCTTTGGGCGCACGACTTGTCTACTTATGATGCGATTGTAAGTTGGAATACATATATTCCTATTATTACGCCGTACTTCGGTAACCATATCAGTTTGTTCTGTTTGTTGATGACCGTAACGAACATTATATATACGAAGTTCAATATGGAACAGACGAATACCGGACAGCAGCAGATGCCGGGGATGAAAGCGATGATGTATATGATGCCGCTGATGATGTTGGTATTCTTCAACCAGTATGCATCCGGTTTGACTTACTATTACTTCATCTCTACATTGATCACGATCTTGCAAACTATCATCTTCCGTTATACGATTGACGAAGATAAGTTGCTGGCCAAGTTGGAAGAAAACAAAAAGAAGCCGATGAAGAAGTCCGGTTTCATGAAGCGCCTGGAAGAAGCTCAGAAAGCTCAACAGGCTCAGTTGGAAAGACAGAAACAACAGCGGGAGAATAACCGTCGCCGTTAAGAAGTCAAATCTGATGTGATAAAAGGAATGCCGATTGCTCTCCAAAGCAACCGGCATTCCTTTTTATGCGGATACCGATTCATTTGTCAGTTGATGCTCGTGTTTTTCAAGAAAGCCAGTGCCTTTTCCATATCCTCCGGTGTGTCGATACCGATTGTTTCCTGCTGGGTAATTCCTACTTTGATCTTGTAGCCGTTTTCCAGCCAGCGCAGTTGTTCTAAGCTTTCAGCCAGCTCCAGGGGAGATTGGGGTAAATGAGTGATCTCCTTGAGTGTGTCGGCGCGGTAAGCATATAGTCCGATATGCTTGTAATAGGTATGGTTCGGAAGCCATTCGGTATATTTCCTGCCCCTCATATAAGGTATAATCGAACGGCTGAAGTACATGGCTTCATTGTTCTTGTTTAGGACCACTTTCGGTGAATTGGCGTTGAATAAGGTCGTTTCGAAATCATCATCCGGTCGAAAGGGTTTTACCAAGGTGGCGATTTGGATACTGTCATCGATGAAACATGCTTTTAGTATTTCGATCTGTTCCGGTTGGATGAAAGGTTCGTCACCTTGTATGTTGACAACCACGTCATATCCGTCTCCTATTTTACAATACGCTTCATAACAACGGTCCGTACCGCTTTTGTGTTGGTCGGATGTCATAACGACATGGCCGCCGAAAGCTTGGACGGCAGCTTCTATACGGTCGTCGTCCGTAGCTACGCAGACTGCATCAAGCACATTTTGGACTTGTTCGTATACCCGTTGGATCATCGGTTTGCCTGCCATATCGGCAAGTGGTTTCCCCGGAAAGCGGGTAGAGGCGTAGCGTGCGGGAATTATTCCTATAAACTTCATGATGTATAATGTATAATTTATAATGTATGATTCATAAAATTGTCCATTGTCAATTATTTACCGTTTTCCCCTCGCTCAACAGCAGAACCTTCTCATGTTCTCCAACAATCCATACAATATCACCCTCTTCAAAAACGGTTGAAGGAGATGGATTTTTGATGGAAGAGGTTCCTCGTTCGATACCGATGACCAGGCAGGCGGACTTGTCCCGTATGCCGGATTCCAGAATGGTACGCCCGATCAGATGGGAGCCTTCGGCGATAGTGAATTGCTCCATATTGACTTCATGTGTCGTCTGCTCCTTATTGGTTTGGGCTTTTTTATATCGTTCGACTATATATTGACGGAAATGTTCAAGATCGTCATCCGCACCGACTACTACCAATTTGTCAAATGGATAGAGGCGTTCTTCTCCTCCGGGTATATTAATCCGCTGTTCTCCCCGAATAATTGTCACGATGTTTACATTACATTTCTGTCGGAAGTTGAGTTCTTTTAAGGTCTTTCCCATGCTGGGAGAGTTCTGCTTCACTTCAAAATCGGCTAAATGCAAGTCACGTTCCAACAGGTGGTTGGCAAAACGTTGGTTGATCGGTGCTTTCCGTTCGTTTTCCAATTCACGTGCGGAGAGGTTACTGAAGAAATGCCGTTCCATCAGGATGGATTGCCTTTTCAACCGTTTGGATAAAATGACAATAACTATGACAGTTGCTGCGATCGCCAGTACGATACCGACTGCGGCATTCAGCAAACGGGCGACGGGCAGCATGACCAGGCCGATACATAATATAATACGTAAAATGATCAATGAAACCAATGGCCCCCGATTGTACTTGCTATCCAGCCATAATTGTTGGAACTCGGCTGAGTGGTTTTTCTTCATCATGATCGCACGCAACATGGGGGCTATTAATAGCAGGATCAGAACGAGTGAGATCCCTGCTCCCCGTATGCCCGGAAGTTCCTTCATGATAAAAGGTGCTATGAACTGAAGCCAGATAAAGATCAGGACAAGGGTAACGGCTGTATAAGTGCCGACTATACGGACCAGTGCCTTCAACAGTTTATTCCAGGCGCTTTTCTGGTGTATGGTATTGGAACCGGAAGAATAGCGTTCGAGAAATTTCATCCATGACTTCGGTATGACCTGATCGGCAGCCCGGCATGCCGGTTCTGCCATACGAATCATGTAAGGTGTAAAGAAAGTCGTAACAACTGAAACCGCCACGACAATAGGATAGAGGAAATTATCGGTTACCCCTAATGACAGTCCTAACGATGCAATGATAAAAGCGAATTCACCTATTTGAGCGAGAGAGAAACCGGATTGTATGGCTATCTTGACCGGTTGGCCGGAAAGCAATACCCCAAAACTGGCAAATAGTATTTGTCCGGCCATTACGACCAGTGTAAGGATTAGAATCGGAATTTTGTATTCCCACAGTAATGCCGGATCGATTAACATTCCGACTGAGACAAAGAATATGGCCCCGAAAAGATCTTTTACAGGTTTGATAATATGTTCGATATGTTCTGCGTCGATCGTTTCAGCCAGGATAGATCCCATAACGAAAGCTCCCAAGGCTGAAGAAAAACCGGCTTTCGTGGCAATGATGACCATTCCGAGGCATAGTCCCAGACTGACGATCAACAAGGTCTCGTCATTCAGGAAAGTCCTGGCTTTTTTCAGAAAAGAGGGAATCAGATAAATGCCGATAACGAAACAGAACAGCAGAAAAACTCCCAGTTTGACCACGCTGTTGAGCAACTCCATTCCTTCCACGTGTTTGCTGACTGCCAATGTAGACAGTAAAACCATCAGTAAAACGGCAAACAGGTCTTCGACAACAAGGATTCCGAAAACCACTCCGGCAAACCGCTGGTTGCGCAGTCCCATGTCGTCGAACGCTTTGAAGATAATCGTTGTAGACGACATGGAAAGCATTCCTCCGAGGAAAAGACTGTTCATATGTCCCCAACCTAATGACAATCCGGTAGTATAGCCAAGTGTCATCATGCCTATCACGATGGTAATAGCCCCGATCACTGCTGTTCCGCCGACTTTCATCAGCTTTTTGAAACTAAAATCAAGCCCTAAAGCGAATAGAAGGAAGATCACGCCTATATCCGCCCAGATGCGGATGCTTTCTACATTCGTGACGGTCGGTATTTGTGTGATGGAAGGGCCGGCAAGAAGTCCGGCTACGATATATCCGAGTACGACCGGTTGCTTTAATTTTTTGAAAAGCAAGGTAACCAATCCCGCTGAAATCAATATGACAGCAAGATCCGATATAAGAGATGGTATTTGAGACATGCTTTCGTTGTTTTTCCGTTGGCAAAGTTATGTATTTATTTTAATTTTGCCGGTCTAAAAAATTGCCAAAATGAAGAAGATACATCCGATAGAAGCGTTGATAGAGCAAGGAGAACACCAACAACTTGATTTTAAATTCGAAGTGAGCGACAGTAAGAAGATTGCGCGTACGCTGAGTGCTTTTGCCAATACTGACGGGGGACGCCTTTTGATCGGTGTAAAAGATAATGGGAATATCTCTGGTGTCCGAAGCGAAGAAGAATATTATATGATTGAAGCAGCCTCCAGGATGTATACCCGCCCGGAAGTCCCCTTTGAGGCGACCCGCTGGGAGGTGAACGGCAAGACGGTTCTTGAAGTATATATTGCCCCCAGTCCGGATAAACCGCATACGGCTCCTGATAAGGATAACAAGTTTAAAGCCTATATAAGGGTTGCCGATGAAAATATATTGGCCAATGAAGTGTTGGTGCTTGCCTGGCAGAAAAAGCATAAACGGGACGGGACTTTATTGAAGATAAGCAAACCTGTGGAGCGTTTGTTTGCTTATCTGGATGATCATCCCCATATCAATGTCAGCCAGTTTTGCCGGATCGGACGGATCAATTATTACACCGCAAAGAATATCCTAAGTGACCTCCTGGCCATGGACGCCCTGCAATATATCGTAATCGACAAACATATCTTATATCAGCGCATCTCTGCATAGAGGCGACCTTTATGGCCGCCTTACAATGTGTTAAAGATTTTCTACATACACTTGTGCATTCTCGAAACGGACCACCTTGACCTTGTCCCCTTTCTCTATAAAACCTGATTCGGAAACCCCGTCATAAAATTCTCCGTCGACCGAAACTTTCCCGGAAGGGCGCAATACGGTGGCAGCTATTCCCTCTTTCCCTACCAGTGAAGATAGGTCAGGAGATGATATAGCATCTTTCAAATCCGTATTCAGCGCGACTTTCCGGAACATTCCCCGGTGACCGATCTTATTGGACAGCCAGATCATCAGGCCGAATCCGGCCACTAATCCGACCAGGACCGTCAATGTCGCTTCCCCGATCTCTTTTCCGCTGACTCCTTCGAAATCGAAATTATCGTTATTCAGTAAGCCCATGACCAGGCCGCCGGTAACCAATACGATACCGCTTATTCCGGCAACCCCGAATCCCGGAATGATGAAGATTTCTACTGCGAGCAATAGAATGCCGATGATGAAGATCAGAATTTCCCAATTTGCCGCCAGTCCGTCTATATAGAGTGGTGCAAAGTAGAGGACTGCTGCCAGTAGGGCGGCCGCAGAGGGGAAACCCAGCGCTGGTGTTTGCATTTCAAAGTAAATACCGCCGATGATAATAATGATCAGAATAGACTGAAAAATAGGGTTCATTAAAAATCCTTTTAAATCATCTTGCCAACTGGGTGTATAACTTCTCATTTCGTAGTCTTTATATCCCAAATATTGCGTGATTACTTCATCCGGATTTTCGGCTATACCGTCGCAATATCCCCACTTTTGAGCTTCCTGCGCTGTGAAAGTAAGGACTTTTCCTGTGTCTATCAGGTTGGGAATAGCCACCCGTTCGTCTACCATCGCTTCAGCTATCAACGGATCTCGTTTCCATTTGTATAAAGTATCGTTTTTTTGAATGATTGTATCCTGTCCGTGCGCTTCGGCTGTCGAACGCATCATGGAGCGCATATAGGACTGGTATTTGTCCGGCATGGCTGCCCCTGTTTGGTTCACGACAGTGGCTGCCCCGATGTTTGCGCCTTTCCGCATATAAATTTTCTTGCATGCGATGGAAATGAGCGCTCCGGCAGAAGCGGCATTGTTGTCGATAAAGACATAGACTGGGATGGAATTGTACAAAATGGCCGTACGCATCGAGTCTGCCGCATCCACTTGGCCGCCGTATGTGTTCATATGGATCAGGACGGCATCTGCCCCCAAGGCATTGGCTTCCGCCAGACCACCTCTAAGATACAGGCGCGTGGTATTGCTTATCTCCTTTTTTATATCGATTTTATATACTAACGGGTGCAAGGTGTCTGCCGCTGATATAAATGGGGCTATCTGGACCAATATGATAGCTAAAAAAAGTCCTAAATTTTTCTTCATTTTATATTATTCTCCATCTCTTTTACATGTTGTACGAATTTGTAACATACATGTTGTGAATTTTGTATTTTAGTTGCTTGAAAACTTGTAAATACTGCTCATTTTCAAAGCTGTTTGTTATAAATGTATTAAGTTACGATTTTTAATATTAATAATCATCAAACCGCATTGTAATTAAAATATTATTCCTACATTTGTAATGTCCTTCAATGCTGAAGGATAATGCCAAACCGGTATTAAACAAATAAAAAAATAAGTAATATGAATGCGTTGCAATTTCAGAAAAAATTATTGAGCATGCAAGAAAACATGATGAATTTTGCATTAATGCTCACCGCAAATCGGGATGACGCCCAGGATTTGATGCAAGACACAACGCTGAAAGTTTTGGACAATCAGGAAAAGTTTGTAGATAATATTAATTTCAAAGGATGGGTCTTAACTGTGATGCGTAATATCTTCATAAATAATTACCATAAAATCGTTCGTACACAGACTGTCGTTGACCAAGGTGTCGACCTGTATAATCTGGATGTAGTGAATGATTCAGGTTTTGATTCTCCTGACGGTGCTTATCAGATCAAAGAAATAACAAAAGCGATAAATAGTCTGAACGATGAACTGAAGGTTCCGTTCTCCATGTTTTTGAGTGGTTACAAGTATAATGAGATTGCAGAAAAGCTCTGTGTTCCTCTGGGGACGGTTAAGAGTCGTATCTTCTTCGCTCGTCAGGAATTACAGAAAGTCTTGAAAGATTTTCATCGGAGTTGAGGTGAAGTTTAAAATAAATATGTGAAAAAATAAACGGGGGTATCCAAGAGGTGCTCCCGTTTATTTTTATTACTTTTGGCGCAAAATTCTAAACGGAAATGAGAAGTTTTGCAAGTGATAATAATTCGGGCGTTCATCCTTTGGTGATGGATGCTGTGATAAAGGCGAACGATAATCATGCAGTAGGATATGGTGACGATCCCTGGACAGCAGCAGCTACAGCGAAAATAAGAGAAGTGTTTGGCGAAATGGCATCGCCTTTTTTTGTTTTTAACGGAACGGGGGCGAACGCTGTAGCTTTGCAGGCAGTGACACGTCCGTTTAATAGTATTTTGTGTGCTGAAACAGCTCATATTAATGTGGACGAGTGTGGTGCTCCTGCCCGTATGACCGGCTGCGCTGTCGTGACGATTCCGACTCCGGACGGAAAACTGACACCGGAATTGATCAAACCTCGGCTGCATAATTTCGGTGTCTGCCATCATTCACAGCCGAAAGCTGTCTATATTTCACAAGTTTCCGAGTTGGGGACGATTTATACGATCGAGGAGGTCAAGGCGATTGCCGATCTGTTACATTCTTATGACATGTATCTGCATATGGACGGTGCACGTTTGGCGAATGCCTGCGCTTATCTGAATTGTTCGATGCGGGAGATAACCGTCGATGCCGGGGTGGATATCCTCAGTTTCGGGGGAACCAAAAATGGGATGATGATGGGAGAGGCAGTCGTCTCTTTCCGTCCGGAAATAACCGAAAATTTGCAGTATTTCAGAAAGCAATCTGCTCAATTGGCTTCCAAGCTGCGTTATCTTTCCTGTCAGTTTATCCCTTATCTTGAAAATGACCTGTGGCTGGAAAACGCAAGAAGAGCTAATCATAGTGCTTATCGTTTGGCTGAAGCGTTGAAAAAGTATCCGCAGATACGGTTTACCCAGAAAATAGAATCCAACCAGCTTTTCTTTACCATCCCCACGGAACCGTTAAAGAAGTTGCAAGAGAAATATTTCTTCTATATGTGGAATGAAGAAGCCAACGAAGCACGGCTTGTCACTTCGTGGGATACGACGGAAGAGGATATTGACGCTATGATACGGACGTTGGACGCCCTGTTCTGAGTAAAAAGCCGTAGGGCTGCCTACCGTCCCCTTATAGGGAAATTTGCGTTCCCTGCCGAGGAAACATCCGTTTCCCGCTGAGGGAACTCCCGTTTCCTGCCAGGGGAACGGAAATCTTTCCAGCTTCCTGCTGCTGGTGTGCTGACGGGTAACGTGGATTATGTATGGTGTTCCAAATGAAAATAACTACTTTTGCGTCAAATTTGTAAATAGAGCGATAAAATGAAACAAGCGGTTTGGCTGGCGGCGGCATTGATGATGTTGTTGCCTCTGGGGAAAGTCTACTCGAAGGAGAGGAGCGAACGCGAAAATAAGACGTTGCGTATCATGAGTTATAACATCCGTAACGGCAGAGGAATGGACGATATGACCGATTTCCGGCGTACGGCGGAAGTGATCAATAAAGTTTGCCCCGATGTCGTGGCCGTACAGGAGCTCGACAGTGTGACAGGCCGTAGCGGAGGAAAAGATGTTTTGCGGGAAATAGCCGGACTCACCCTGATGCATCATATTTACGCCCCGGCAATTGATTACGACGGAGGGAAATACGGTATCGGCATGTTGAGCAAGGAGAAGCCTCTCGGCTATCGTTACCTGTCTTTGCCTGGAAGGGAGGAAGCCCGTGCACTGCTTGTCGTCGAATTTGAAAAGTATATATACTGCTGTACGCACCTCTCGTTGACGGAGGAAGACCGGATGCTTTCCTTGCCGGTCATCCGGCAGGTGGCGGCTTCGGCAAACAAGCCTTTTTTTATTGCCGGTGATATGAATGCGCATCCCGATTCGGAGTTTATCCGGCAGTTGAAGAACGATTTTGTGATCTTGACGGATATGGAGAAGCCGACTTTCCCTGCTGATAAACCTGATGAAACGCTTGATTACATTGCAGCCTATGCGAAAGATACGGTTGCCTTTACCCGTACCTCCTCCCGTGTATGGGAGGAACCGGCCGCTTCCGACCATCGTCCGATCTTTACGGATATCATCTTCAACCTTGGGAAAGAGATGACTCTTCGTGTGTTGAATGCGAAAGGGGAAACATTAAAAGAATTGAATTTATAATAGACGAATAGTAAAGATATGAAACTGAACCCGGAAGAGTTGGAAGAAATGATTGAACCGGTCGAAAAGACCGATCTGATTTATGGTATAGACGACCGTCCTCCTTTTAAAGAAGCCCTGTTTGCCGCTTTGCAACATTTGCTGGCGATCTTTGTGGCGATCATTACACCTCCGTTGATTATTGCCGGAGCCTTGAAGCTGGATCTCGAAACGACCGGTTTCCTGGTTTCGATGGCACTTTTTGCATCCGGTATCTCGACATTCATACAGTGTCGCCGAATTGGCCCGGTAGGGGCGAAGTTGCTTTGTATCCAGGGAACGAGTTTCTCTTTCATCGGTCCGATCATAACGGCTGGACTGGCGGGAGGACTGCCTCTTATATTCGGGGCGTGTATTGCGGCGGCTCCGATCGAGATGGTGATTAGCCGGACATTCAAGTATATGCGTTCTATCATTACTCCGCTAGTATCGGGTATCGTGGTGCTGCTGATCGGACTTAGCCTAATCAAGGTCGGAATCGTTTCATGTGGCGGTGGCTATGGTGCGATGGATAACGGGACGTTCGGGAGCATCCGGAATATAGGGGTGGCGGCGACAGTGTTGCTGAGTGTCTTGTTCTTTAATCGTTGCAAGAACAAGTATCTCCGTATGAGTTCGATCGTGTTAGGGTTGTGCATCGGTTATGCGCTGGCTTACTTTCTCGGTATGGTCGATATGGCGGCGGCTTCTTCGCAAAGCTTGATGGGATTTAATATCCCGATGCCCTTCAAATATGGGCTGGACCTGAATTTCTCCGCTTTTGTCGCTATTGGTTTGGTGTACCTGATTACGGCGATTGAGGCTACTGGCGATGTGACGGCCAACTCGATGATTTCAGGTAAGTCGATAGAAGGGGAGGGCTACCTGAAGCGTGTTTCGGGCGGTGTGCTGGCGGATGGGGTGAACTCCTTTATTGCCGGGATTTTCAACTCTTTCCCCAATTCGATCTTTGCGCAGAATAACGGTATTATCCAGCTGACGGGAGTTGCCAGCCGGTATGTCGGATATTATATCGCCGGTATGTTGGTATTGTTAGGACTGTTCCCGGTTGTTGGCGTTGTCTTTTCCTTGATGCCGGACCCGGTGTTGGGTGGGGCGACCTTATTGATGTTCGGTACGGTTGCGGCTGCCGGCATACGGATTATCGCTTCGCAGGAAATCAACCGGAAGGCTACTTTGGTCTTGGCGGTCAGCCTCTCGCTCGGCTTGGGGGTGGAACTGATGCCGGATATCCTGAATACGGCACCGGAAGCTATAAAGGGCATTTTTTCTTCCGGGATCACGACCGGGGGGCTTGCCGCTATTTTTGCGAATGTATTGATACGAGTCAAAGAAGATAAAACAGAATAAAAATGGAATTACTTAAACAGCGTATTCTGCAGGATGGCAGATGTTTTCCGGGAGGGATTCTAAAAGTTGACAGCTTTATCAACCATCAGATGGACCCCATGCTGCTTTATAAAGTGGCTGAAGAATTTATTTACCGTTTCCGGGATGCGGATATCAATAAGATTGTGACGATAGAAGCAAGCGGTATCGCCCCGGCGATCATGGTGGGATATATCATGCATCTGCCTGTCGTCTTTATCAAGAAAAAACAGCCGAAGACGATGGAGAATATGTTGTCTACCGTTGTCCATTCGTTTACAAAAGATCGAGATTACACGGTGTGTATCAGCAATAACTTTCTGACAGCTGACGACCGTATCCTCTTTATCGACGACTTCCTGGCGTATGGTAATGCCGCGATGGGAGTGCTCGATCTGGTAAAACAGTCCGGAGCCAAGCTGGAAGGAATGGGTTTTATCATCGAAAAAGCCTTCCAGAAGGGACGCGATGTGCTGAATGATGCGGATGTACGTGTGGAAAGCCTCGCCATTATCGACAGCCTGGAAGATTGTACGATCACCATCCGCTAATGATTTAAATAACCGTATGATATGGATCAGGAAGTGAAGGAACGGCTGATAAGCCGTGTGAATACGAATCCGTATGTCAATCACCTGGGTATTGACTTTACGGTGGTGGAAGAGGGAAGGGTGGAAGCCCGCATGCCCTTGCATGATGAGCAACGGCAATATAGCGGCGTTATTCACGGAGGTGTTTTGGCAGCCCTTGCCGACACGATTGCCGGTTTTGCTGCCTATACGATGCTGCCTCTGGACCGCGACGTGCTGACCGCCGAACTTAAAATTTCCTTTTTGCGGGCGGCATGGGGGAAGGAATTGATTGCTAAAGGCTATGTTGTGAAGCCTGGAAGCCATCTTCACTTTTGCGAATGCGAGATTTATTGTGATGACAAGCTTGTCAGCAAATCATCGGGTACTTTCTGTGTCGTCCATCCCCAGATATAAAGCCGATTGCCTGAAAATAAACCGTCAGAAGATTACGGCAGCGTGAAACGCATGCATGCCGTATTCTTCATGATCGGTAAACTCAGTATCTTTTCTGGGGCCAGTTTTTCCAACTGCACGATGATAGCACGGTTGAAGCCTCCATGACCGATCGCCAGAATCCGTTTTCCCGGAAACTCCTTTTTCAGGAAGTTGACAAAATCTCCCGCTCTTTTATACAGGGCATCTATGGTCTCCACGCTTTCCGGCAGTGTCGTAAAATCCATTTCATCCGCTACCTTCCCAGTATATACCCCCCAATCCATTTCACGAAGAAGGGGAGTCGCCACCGGTTGCAACCCTTTCCGCCGGGCGACGGCCATTGCTGTGTCATAGCTGCGTGCGAGGTCACTGCACACGATCACGTCCAGCTCTTCCTTGTCCAACATTTCAGCCAGTGCTTCGGCCTGTTGTTTGCCCAGTTCCGACAGGTGGCCGGGGAGCTGGCCTTGCATAATATGTAATTTGTTTTCTTCCGTCTCGCCGTGGCGGCTCAGGATCAATTCTATCTGACTCATCTCTCTTTTTATTTGGCGGTAAAGATAAATAAAAAAGAGAACCAATTGATTGATTCTCTTTTACTGGTTGCGGAGGCAAGACTCGAACTTACGACCTTTGGGTTATGAGCCCAACGAGCTACCACTGCTCCACTCCGCGATATAGTGGCAATCATTCTGGATTGCGAGTGCAAAGGTACAAAAATATTCTTATAATCCAAATTTATTTACAAATAGTTTGTTAAATATTCTTGTACCCCGGTTCTCAAGCTTTAAGAAACAGCATTTTGACAGCTTATAAATCTTCAATCGAATTATGATTTTCTGTTTCGTATAGCCTTAATTTGCTTTTCAACCGATTAACTTCCTGTTGCAGGGATTCCACCCGGCCCAGCAAATGGTGGATGGCATCGATCCCCTCGATATTGATGGATAGGTCGTAATACATACGCGTATATCGTTCTACGTCATACAATTGGGAGGCAGGCAGGTAGCTTTCTCCTTCTACTGTGTCTATCTCTATCAGGCCACCTTTCTGTAGCAGGTAGAGAAACGATGGTTCGATATGGCATATCCGGCAGTATTCACTGACTATGATTAAATCTGTTTGCATAACAATCTCGTTTTTTAATTAAGACTTTGTATTTCGCGGAACAATTCTTTTTGTTTGTCCGTCAAGTTGGTCGGGATGTCGATGGAGTAGGTCACTATCATGTCACCGAACTTCCCTTCTTTCTTATAAATGGGGAATCCTTTTCCTTTCAACCGTACCTTCGTGTTGTTCTGGGTTCCCGGTTTGACCTTGAGTTTGACTTTGCTGTCCATTGTCTCGACGATCTGTTCGCCACCGAGAATGGCGGTGTACAGGTTCAAAGGAGCGGTGACGTACAAGTCATCACCCACCCGTTTGAACCGGCTGTCTTCCGGGATGTGGAAGGTGATATACAAATCGCCTGCCGGTCCGCCGTTTACACCCGGTCCTCCCTGTCCTCTCAGCTTGATGGTCTGCCCGTCGGCGATACCGGCCGGGATGGTGATACGCAGGTTCTTACCGTTTACGGTGATGATCTGCTTGTGTGTTTGGGCAGCGTCTGCCAAAGAGACCTGCAACTCTGTCGTGTAGTCCTGTCCGCGGAAACCGTGGCTGCGTCCGCCTCTGCCGCCCATGCCTCCGAACATCTGTTCGAAGAAGTCGGAGAATTCGCTGCCGTCACCGGAGCTGCTCCAGTAGGCTCCTCCGCCTTGTCCATTCTGGTATTGGCGATATTGCTGTTGTTGGGCTTCGAATTCGTCAGCGTGTTTCCAGTTTTCTCCGTACTGGTCATATTTCTTCCGTTTCTCCGGGTCGCTGAGTACCTCATTGGCTTCATTTATTTCCTGAAACTTGCGGTGAGCGTCCGGATCATTCGGGTTCAAGTCAGGATGGTATTTTCGCGCAAGCTTTTTGTACGCCTTTTTGACGTCGTCCTGCGAAGCGCCTTTGTCTACCCCCAGAATTTTGTAATAATCTATATAGGCCATATTTATATATGTTATTAAGTCTGCTTCTTTTTCTGATTTTAATACATATATAGAATAACAACAAATGTGCCGGAGAGTTCATGCCGGGTTTAAATAGAACTAATAAATTTTAGAGGAAGTAAAAATAAAAAACCTCCGATCCTGAAGAACCGAAGGCTTACTGAGTTGCGGAGGCAAGACTAACGTTTCGTCTTAATCTTCAATATGTTAAATATCTTTGTTACCTACATTTTACCTACAATTGGTAAAATTTTATAGATATTGTGACTATTTTGTTTCTTAGTTTTTGTTTAAATACAGATAATATAAATCTCCGACTGTTACTTATTCCACTTCCCTCCTTTTATAACAGTCATTATGCACCCTCTGATTTTACCGATTTATTGAGTAATAGGTCTACTTGACCTTGTAGATACCAAACCTGCTTTTTCAAATCTTCATTTTCTATCTTAAGGGTTCGATTTTCTTCTTGTATTTTTAATAAATCAGGATTATCAATGCTTTTTTCTAACAACATATCACCATTTCCGGTAATCAGCCAGTTCACATTTAGATTAGGATGGAGTAGTAAAATATTACCAATCACATCTGATCCCATACTTTTGCCTATGGTTCTGACGTAACTATCTGATCTTCCGAGGGATTTGGAAAATTGACGAGGGTTTGAACCTATATGGTCAATGAATGTCAGTAGTCTATCTTTTATGCTATCATCCATAAAAATGGTATTTAAGCGCAAAATATTACGCAAAACATTTTGATATGCGTAAAATATTACCAATCTTTGCACCTGTATTAAACAAATATCGTTCCAAAGGTAAACATTTCGTATTACTAAAACAATAGGGAAAAAACCCTACAAATTGAAGAATATGGCAGCAAAGAAATTAAATTATTCATTCCTGAAGGGTACTCAGAAGGTGGCAAAAGAAGACTATATGCCATTGCAAGAAGCTTTAATGAAGGCATTAGGATGTACAACTAAACAACATTATTATCAAAAAAGGAAATGCATCCCTAATATAGCAGCTCACATTAAAGATGATGTCGAGAAAGTTTTTGAACAGTATGGTATCACTGATCCCTGTGAGATTTGGGATATAGAAGAGAGTGCTTTATGAAACGTGAGGTTGATTTGACTCTTCGAGAAACTCAGATAGCAGAACGGATCGCTTGGGGAGCTTCCGGGAAAGAGGTTGCTTTCGATTTACATATTAGTCCTAAAACTGTGGATAACATATTGAGGCGGATTTATTGCAAAATTGGATGCGGGAAAATTAATGAGCTTTCGGCGTGGTGGTTCTGTACCCATTTTAATATATCATTTGACCTTTCACCAATGGCTCGTAGTATAGTCGCATCCTTTCTCCTTTTGATATATATATCTGGAGAGATATGTAGCATGGACGAATTTTGTCGATATCGATATCGGTGTAATCGCAGAGCAAGAATAGAGTATGTGAGAGGAAGATATAAGAACTAATACTATCAAGTTATGTATGCAGAAAAAGATAATACAGGAAAAACGATAATACAAAATTTAGACGATTTGGATGTTAAGGTATTGATTAGTAGCCTGTCTGATAGTTTAGCATGTAATATCGATATGAATATTTATTCCATAGAACGAAAGAAGATCATTTTAAAAATATTGGAGGACGTAAGTAATGGCTAGAGAAATAATTAAATGTTCAGGAAGCAGCCTGGTTGGGTATAGTTCATTTATTGAAGATTTATTCACTGGACCTGGTATCCGGGTTGAAAGAATCAATAAAGACTTTATTGAAATACGGTTTAAGAGGTTCTTTCCGAGGAAGCTGATAAATGAAAAAATTCAAAAATTAGAAGCAAAACTTAAGGAAGATGGCCGGATATGAGCAATACAGAATGACGGATTGGGGATGGGTTGATACCTATCAGCATAAAATGGGATCAGAACAGTTCCGGGCCTATAGAGATGATGTGTACGCTCTTTTACTTCGAATGAAGCCCGGGGAATCTTTCGATATAGATGCAAAGGTGAAAGTTGAGAACATAGATCTGTTTATCAAAATAGTGTGTTCTTTCATCTCTGAAGATAATAACAACTACGATTTTACAACCGATTATAAAAAAGTAAGATGCCATGCCAAAGGAGACTTGGAGTACTGCAGACATAAAATTCCTTCAAGAAAAATGGGAACTGTTAACTCCGAAACAGATAGCGGATCATCTGGGGAAAACAGAAAATGCAGTGAACCTATATATTCACCGGAAACGATTAACTCACCAAGACGTTACGATTAAAAAGAACATTCTTCGAGAGATGTTGAGTATGCGTTTTATTCGGCCTGAATTGTTTCATCCGGATCGACAGTTTCTGAACGATGTAGGGATGACACAGGTAAGGTTCTGGAGGGTGTATCGAGGGGAATCCCCTTTAACGACAAAAGAGTATATCAAAATAGCAAGTGTGTTGGCTATTTCGTTGGAAAAAGCCTTTGAAGCTAGACAGTTGAAATTGTTTGATGATAACAAAGAAGAATGAGTACTGAAATAAAACAATCGCCTATAATTGCTTATTATCAGCAGAGACTGAAAGATGTTGGTTTAACGGAGGAAAACAACCATCGAGAAGTCTTTAATGCTGATGGGCGGCCGCAAACAATTCCTATATTCTGCTACAAAGAAGACAAGGATTGGCTGGAGATACCTTATGTTCGTCCCGATGGCACACAGGAGTTCTATGCTGAAGGGAAAAAAGAAGATATCCCATATACTCGGATCCGTTATAGAATACCGCGAGAATATAAGGATACCGAAGGCCGAATAAAAAAGCAAAGATACAATCAACCTCCCAAGACCGGTGTTCGAGCCTATTGTCCTCCGGCTATTGTTGAAAAATATAGGAAGCAGGAGGGTATTCGAACGCTTGTAATAGTTGAAGGAGAGTTCAAATCTATCGCCGGATCCATTAATGGAATGGATATCATGGGGATCGGGGGTATGCAGAATTACTGTAACAAAGAAACGAATGAACTGGAAACTAATATAAGCCAGGTTATCAGAACCTGTAAAGTTCAAAATGTGATCCTTCTTCTTGATGCTGACTGTCTTAGAGTTGAATATAAAGATAAAAAGGATCTCGCTACCCGTCTACAGAATTTTCATAGTGCTGTGACTCGCTTTTCCGAGCTTGTAAGACCTTTTGATGTCGATTTATATTTTGCTCATGTTCAAACGAAATATCTGGGGACGGCAAAAGGTCTAGATGATTTATTAGCTCTTCCTGGTGTAGATAAAGAACGGGTGAACCGGGAGCTGGAGAAACTGTCTACTGGAGAGAAGATATATTTTTCTGTTCAGCGAATCACGGCAAGCAGTACATCCAAGCTCATGAAATATTTCCTTTTGGATAATGTGAGCGAGTTTTATGAGGCGAACAAAGAGGTTATTCAAGATAAACCGTTTATCTATAAAGGTAGTCGATATTATTGGGATGGGAGCAAGGTCGTTAATGCCTGGTATGATGACGCCCGGCAGTATTTAAGGGTTGGTATTTCGTTTTACAAAAAAGTATGGAAGATCAATCCCCATAAGGATCCGACCCATCAAAAGCCACAGCTAATCCTTGAACCCTGGCAAGTTGGAGAAATAAACCGGGACTATTCAAATAGCAAAACATTCATTCAATATATACCGAAATATGATCAGTTTTGTAATCTACCGGATAACACGAAAAATTACAAACGTATTGTAGAGATTGAACATGAGGGTATTTTGACCCGGTGCTATAACATGTACACTGAATTGAACCATGAAATGGAACCTGGAGAGTGGCCAAACATTGAAAAGTTTCTTCGCCATATATTTCAAAGTAAAAATACATCTGGTGAAACTATGTATGAATTTGGCCTCGACTATATACAGTTATCATATTTCAACCCGACACAAAGATTACCCATCCTTTGTCCGGTTAGCCGGGAGCGTAATACCGGTAAATCAACGTTCCTTAATTTTCTTCAGCTTATTTTCCAAGAAAACATGTCAATACTGGATAATGAGCGTTTTACCGGGAAATTTACAAGCCACTTTGTACATAAACTGGTTGTGGCTTTGGATGAAGGCTTCATCCCAATTGAACAGAAACTAATGAAGGAGCGTATTAAAAATTACTCCACAGGCCGGACCGTATGGCTTGAGGGTAAAGGTAGTAATGCTTCTGAAATATATAATTTCATGCACCTAATAATGTGTTCAAACGACGAAACCAACTTTATGCAGATCGACGAGGGAGAGAATCGTTTCTGTGTACTCAAGGTTCCGACTTTAACATTTGATGATCCTGGTATTCTTCAGAAGATGGAACAAGAGATTCCTCATTTTCTCCATTTTCTGAAAAGTAGAACTCTCTACTATCCGACTGGACAGGGAAGATTTAGTTTTAATCCGACTGTCTATGAGACAGAAGCCTTGAGAGTTATTCAGGAACGAACGCAGAACTTCTTGCCGAAGCAGGTAAAGGACTTTTTGAATGAGATGTTTCGGATGACAGGGCAGGCTTATTTGGATTATAGTCCTAAAGATATTGTTCGTGGTATATACGAGTTTAGTAATACGAAAATATCCAAGCCGGCAATAATGGACTATTTGAAGTTTGATTTGAACTTGCGTCCACAGCCTAAAGGTCGATATACTTTGTATAAAGAGAGCCTGGATCCGGAGAACACTGCCGGTTACGACGCGGTAAGTATTACAGGATATCCATACCGATTCTTCTATAAAGATTTCCTTGATGCAGAAGAACAGGAAGAACAGGAAGCAATGATGGAGAAAGTGGAGCAAGCTGTACCGACGGAGAATACACAGGAAAACCAATTACCATTTCCTCCGACCGATCCTAATGAAGATAAACCATTTTAAAATATACACACTATGGCAAATGTAACTGAAGAACAGAAAAACTACATCATTCGTTTTTACAAAATGATGACGGCAGAGTTTATTGCTCGCCAGCTGGGTATTGCACGAGAGCTTGTTTACCAGGTGGCAGAGGAAAATTGTTTAAGAAAAAAGATTAAACCAGTTTCGACAAGTAAACCTAAGGCCGATTTGAGTATTAATGTACAGGACTGTATTCCTCCGGATCCGAATAAGGATGGTGTACCACTCGTCATTGATCAGCGGACAACTATCATTATTCCCCGTGATGCGGATCCTGAGGAAAGACGTAAAATGTTTTTACGAAAAATCAAGCAAGCAACATCAGTAAATGATATATTGATGAGCTACTAATCATTAAATAATAAAATCCAAGCTGACTGTATGATACAAGAAAAGAAATTGAAAAGGCTCCAAGAACTACATCAACATTTCCAAAATTGTGAAATTGAAATTAATAAAAAAAGGAAGAGAGCACGGTCTTGGGAAAAAAAGGAGGAATACGATGATTTACAGAGAATGTATTCTCGATTACAGGCGAGAACTATAGATTTATGCTTTATGATTAGAGCAAGATGCGGCAATCAACGTATCAGATCAGAAGTAGACTCTCAGCAAATTCGCTCTGAATATCAATATCGCCTTCAGCGGAAAAAAAATCGGGCGGAGGAATTAAAAACTAAGCATAGATATTCTCCCTGGTTTTTACAAACTTCACTAGAAGCTGATTATGGAACATTTGTTTGCGATAAATGCGGGCAGCAATTTTATCATTCCCCATCAGGCATTAGCTTGAACGGTAAAAAAGTATATGATTGCTGCTGTGGATATTGCACAAATACAATCATAGGACGAGACTGGAATGAAACTCCATATTTTTAATATAAAAATAACGAACATGAAAGTAAAAGACTTAGTTAGAAAATTACAGTTCTGCAACCAAGAAGAGGAAGTGTACCAAAAAGATATACTGGCAGATGGAAACGGTCAAGATTTATATCAACCCATAAAGGACATTGATATTATTTATGATGATGAAAAAGGCACATATATATTGATCCTTATTTAACAAAACATGAAAATCAGAAAATATAAAAACGGAACAATAAAAATGACTGCAGAGAATAAGCGAGATTCAAACAATCTCATGGCTTTTCTCGGTGGATGTTCTGGTCCTGGTTCCAACTTTGCTAAAAAGGCCGGAGAAAGGAACAAGTGTCCCAAATGTGGATCAAGTAACACTAAGATGCTCGATTTCGAGAACGATACGTGCAATGATTGCAATGCAGTTTACAGTATAATTCAACTTTAAATAATTGAATCATGGAATACGGATATGAAAAGAAAGATCATCGTGGTAACCTGGTTTATCCGATGTACCCGGTGCAAGAAGAAAATAACATAATAGCAGCTTACATTGTAGGTAATGGCTATGTAATGGTTTCTCCTGTGACTTATGAATCAGAAGAAGAGTGTCGCAAGGCTTGTGATGTACATAATAACTATCACAAGTGGACGAAATCAGAAGTAGAGGCCATATTTTTCAAGTCAATAACGGGACAATACTAAAGTAAATCTAAAAAATATAAATCAAATGGAGATAAAGTTAAGTAAGATGCAGCTTATTCATTTAGGGAATATCTGCAAAAAGGGATGGGGTGGTTATAGCAAACCATCTGCCGAATTAGATGAAATGGTAGAAAACGGTTTATTGACGAAATCGGCTGGGCCATTCGATGATGTTGTTTATCGTCCAACTGACGCTGGGCGTAGTTATGTTAATTTACTTCAATAATAAAAAAATATGAGAGGACACGTTATAATTCCCAACGAGAATAAAGAAGCATTAACGTATGCCATCGAAACTGCAAATGAGGTGCAACCTGTAATAATATTGCACGAGGAACCTTATGAGAAAGAGAAAAGCAGGATTGAAATAGATTTTGCCAGCATTATGGGAGCCTTCTACACAGGCCGAGTTTACGAAAGAGTCTTAATGGAGTCAACCTTCAAATGTAAAAGAATTGAAGTATGAAAAAAGAAAGAGGTGCAAGTGTATATATCACTTACGAAGAATACCAAGCTATCTCATCTGCCATTTGTGAAATTGAAGGTAATATGGAAGGAGCGGAAGATGAAGATTACCTGGAAAGAGCTAATAAAGATTTAAGAGCCTTGTATTCCATTATGCGTAAATTTAAAAAGTTATGAAACAAGAGAAATTACATATATCCTTTGACTTAGATGTCGGGGTTACAGATGATGATAAATTAAAAAAGTCATCCCTGAAAGCGGAAATTAAAGATTGTATAAAAGACAGATTATGGCAATTCTACGGCTGGGTAAAAATTACCAATCTAAATATCAACGAACAGCTTAAAAATAAAAAATCATGAAACTTACAAAAGAAGAAGATCAAGCTGTTTGCAAGTTCTTAAAGAATATTGTAGACGAAGGAGGAAAACAGCTATTAAAGCTAACTATGTTCATGTTACTTCGATGGTCGGAAGAAGCTATTCGAATAAATGCCGGCGAAATTGCTTTGGCCCAGGTGATCAACCATGAAGGAGAACAATATAATACCCGTATGGCTATTCAGTACTCTAAAGTTGGCGAGAAGACTTTGGAAGAGCGGGCGTATGAGATAGCCGACCGAATGATATCTTCCGGATCAGCAAATTGTGATATCCGGGAGGAGTTGAAGAAGGCCATATTAGCAGGGTACAATTTGCATCAGGAGGATTTCGACGATGAATGACCTAAAACAATTCAAATACTGGCTCCGGATAAACGGGTTCCGTCCGGAGCAGTTCGGAACCGGTACGAGAAAGAAACCTATTAGGCTTAATTTTTTTAATAAATAATAACGAGTTATGACAGTAGAAGAACTTATAGGCGTATTGGAAGAATATAATCCTAACGCCACAGTCTTGATGGATTCAGGGGACATAAACCAAGTAGAGGTTGATGATGCTTCGCAGACGAAAGATAAACGGTATGTAGTAATTAGCTAACAATTAAAAAATCATGAGTAAAGGAGTCATTTTTAAATATAAAGACAAAAACGGTGAAGTTGTAAAAGCCGTTGCTCTCAATGAAGAGCAAAATTCTCGCTTCTCTGATTATGGAAAAGTATTTCTTCGAATACTGGATGATGATTACAATTTCAAGAAAACAGAGGATGGAAAAAGACTTATTGTTGTGAAAAATGGCAATGAATTGATACAGATAGGATTTTGGGATTAACTAATAACTAAAAAGTATGAAAGATATTGATGATATAAAAACACTAGAAGAGCTTCGCCAATATGCCATTAGTGGCGTTGGATACATACTTCTTCAACTTGAAATGGAGAATCTGGAGTCGGATTTGCATGAAACAAGACTTGATATTTGTGCTCAATCTCTTAGTAATCTTGGTACAAAGATGAAAGATAAGTTAAGAAAAAATTTATACTAAAAAATAGCAAATCATGATAACAAAAGAACAACTCAAAGAAATATTGGAAAAAAATCCGGCAGGAATTACAAAAGAAGAATTGAAATTTGCTTTTGGCATATTCTGCCTATCAATCAAAGAATATGAAAAATCGGAATATAATCTTTGGTTTGAAGTACATTTCAAACGCATATACATCGCGCAAATTCGATATGGCATAAAAGGTGGGATGTCTTTTAGTAACGAATATGTAAATATGGGAGATGGATGTCATGGAATGGCGATGGGAACGGTAGATAATACTTCCGATCTATTAAAGATATTCATCAATATGTTTTACGATAATTTGTTGAAGCAAGCCAATTATGAGCCTTCATATGATGGAGAGACATCTCAGTTTGAATCCCTTGAACAAGCTCAAGAATATTTGGAATATGTTCAATCGATAATGTAAATCTAAAAAAATCATGAACTATCATTATAAAAAAGAGTTTGCTTCGGTCCTGTGTGATGGAACGAAGATACATACTATTCGGACAAAAGCGGTAGCGACTGGCAAAGCGTTGAAACATATCATTTATCCTTATCAGCGTGATAAACGAGAATGTGTGTTGGAAAATGTTTGCCTCTGTACACAGAATATCGAAATAAAGCCTGGAGCCGAATGTATTAATGATGGAAAAATCTGGATCGAAGGACGGTTATTAAACATTAATGAAATGCAACGACTCGCATGGAATGACGGCTTTCCCTCTCTTCTTTCATTTTGGTTACATTTTAAAAAGGATTTCTGTGGGCATATAATTCATTGGACAGATTTAAGATATTGACTAAAAATAAAAAAATGAAACAAATAGATGTAGAGGTCAGTACGACCATTAGTATGAAGTACGATCCAGAATCGGAGGAGTTTAAAGATGCACTTGAAAGCTATCGTGAGGCGATAAAAGACGGTGCCAGTGAAGAAGATATGCTCCAACAGATAGCTTGGTACATCACGACGTTTGGCACAGAGCACATGATAGAGGGTATTGGTAGAGTGTCTGTAGATGGTGAGAAGAAAGGTGATCCAGAGGATTGGTGCGGGGTTGATATTGAGAATAGCCTTAATATTAATGATACCCCTGATTTTCAAACAGCTATAATTTAAAAATGTTAGAACCTTATGGTGTATAGGTCAACCGTAAATTACTATGGAAGGAAAAGGCTATATTGTAGCAGAAGAGTCTGATACGAAGACCGGAAAGCTCGAATTTGGTATCTCCGAAGCAAATGGAAAGTTTGATTTGTGGTGCTTAGTTGAATTATTTGGTCATTCACGGATTGTTGGTAAATGTACCGAACAGAATATTGCAGGAGCAAATATGTTGCGAGTTGACGTACCGGCAACAAAGAATTTCCCAGGTTTCACTCGTTTCCTGTCTGCTGGAGCCATATATGCGATAAATCCAATTTCAGAAGATGTCGCTCGAGAAATGGCTGATAATTTGCAGATTCAACCGGTAAATGTGTGGGATATTAAACATTTGGTGGATCAACAAATAAAGGCACTCCAAACACCGGGAGTTGATAATACTTTATATTAGGATAATAATAAAATAGTAGAAATGAAACATCTAATAGTATTCTCAACACTTATGATTTTATGTTCGTTGTTCATTGGGCATATATCAATCAGCGTTAAGCCGTTTAGTATATCATTACCCTATTGGCATCGCTCAATTGGTTTAGTTTTGATTGTGGTGGGATTTCTCTTCTTTAATGTTGGAGAGTATACAAAAGGTTATGCTGATGGATTGAAAAAAGGTTGCGAAATGACAACTAGTGCATTTAAACAAATGCTAGCTGATATAAAAAAACAAGAAAATTAATCAGATATCTTGTAGGAGGGGCGGTGGATTAAATATTTACCGCCTTTTTTTATTCGCTTCAACAGGATTCTGGAAGGATCACAGTTCATTTTCTATATCTTTGAGAAAGTCCGAGAGTGTAATATTGAAATAACGGCAAATGGTTAAAAGTGTAGTTAGTTTTATATTTTCTTTTCCTTGCTCGATCCGGCCAATTGATACGTTTGTGTTGAAATAGAGTTCACGCTGACTCACATTGTTCTGATCGCGCAACTCTTTGATGCGTTGCACAATACGTCCGATTAATATTTTATCTTTTTCTGTCAGCATATTGTACAACAAATAACGCGACCTTATTTTATGTTAATGCTATCGTGTTCGTTAGCAAAAAGAAAATATATGTTTATTTTTGCCAACCTAAACATGTTCTTGATGGCGTTGATAAATATCCCCGGAGAATTAATGAAGCTAATATTTGGATCACGAATGAAAGACAGCTGTGATCTGGATCAGATTTCTTGGTTTGATTGCTTTTTGGGCCTTCTAGTCATATTAGCAAGCCTTTATTTATTATTAATGCCTTTAGTGATATTTTATTCCAGAAAAACATCGAATAAAAAAGATTCCTTCCCCAAATAAGAGAGGATTAGAAGTTCCTTTTGTTCCAATTGTTCCAAGATAAATGCCGGTGTTATTATCCCGGCTTTTTTTGTATCATTTTGTCAGAGTCATTTTCCGTTCGTCATTTTTGGGAAAATAGCATTTTCAATTTTTTCAAAAAAAAGTCACAAATGTCACAAACTGGTCGATGTGTTTGATTTTTAATATGTTGTTTATGTGACATTCTTTTCAAAAAAGGAACAAAAAGAACAATTGTCACATATTTCTTGTGTGACTTTTTTCTTTGTGACTTTTCCATTCAAGATTGTCACATCTCGAAACCCTGATAAATACATGTATTGTGATAAATGTTCCGTTTGTGATTTTTTTTTCTCAGTTCATCATAAAGCGTAAAATGAAGATATATGGTTTTTCAAAAAAGAATATCATTTTGTTATTATTATGGCATAAAATATGTGTTTTTGCTCATTGTGGGTGTCGTTTTGCTTGTTTGTATATGGTATATTTAGTATATTTGTCTGATAATCAAAAAAGATATGGTAACAACAAGAATTGAAATTAAAGAGCATTTGGCCGAATATATTTACGGGAAATATAATGATTGTATGATTGGGCCTGTTTCATTCCCTTCGAAAGAAGATATTTATCATGTTATTTACGATTTGTTAGAAAGGCGTCCAGCTGTATGCCCTCCTGATAATGGGAATGTTGAATTGGTGATTCCTGAAAGGAAGCTGGGAAAGACTCCTGAAACATATAATTATCTGGGTATTCGTTCCTGCCGTATTATTTCTCAAAAAATAGAGACATTGTTTTGGGCTGAACTGCATGATTTGTTGGATGAGAATAAACACCAATATGGAATACAATACATTGAAACGGTTGCTTATTTTATGCGTAAATATGGAATACAATCGATATCGGAAGATGCCCTGTTAAAAAATTATTATCGTTGGCGGGATAAAGTCAGAAAGAAATCTAGGCGAAGACAATACGCTAAACAGTGAAATGTTGTTAAATGTACATGTTTTTTTTACCGACCAAGTGTATTGATTTGTCCGATTTTTACGGTGAAAACGTCTGAAAATGGCGAAGTGTTTGAATATTAGGTGAATATGATATGAGTATGAAAGAGTTTTGTAATACTATTCGGCTATTTCTTTTGCAGGATGTGCAATCATTCCGGGAAAATACTGTGACTATGAAGCCAGGACGGTCTTCTACTATTTTGCTGGTAGATGATTTTACAGTTACTCCAAAATCTGAAACATCGGAGGCTGGTCTGTTGTATAATATAGAAGAAGATATCACTATAGACAAAGTAGGTTCCTCTATAGCTTCTACATATAAAATACAGCGATCTTCTATTTTACAGTTAGAAACATATCCAGGACATGAACCTGTTTTTATAGGTACTATGGAATGGCCGGCATTGGTTTCAATTACTACTCATCTGAATAAAGATACGCTTCATATTAAGAGCAAAATGACTCAAAGCCCTCTATAAAAGTCCTTTCCTCCACCTGCTTATCTGTCTTACTTCGTGGGAAAATAAGCAGGTATGAACAAAAAAGCGTATGTAATCCAACTTCTTACTTCTCCACAGGCCCGCCTACTCATTACTCATGATGAGTATATAGCTGCTTTACTTGCCTATTTCCCTATCGGTAATCAGTCTGTTTCAACTTCTTTTGATGAACCTAAGACATATAAGGAATACGTTACGAAAGAAATACAGCCAATCACTTCTAGTTCATCAATTCCTATTACTATCGATTTTACTTCTAATGAAATCGAGCCTGGTACATTGGCCTATCATCGCATTAAAGGACTAATCACGGCAGATAGTTGGTGGTATTTTTCTAGCAAACAGCTTGAACAAGATTTGATCCTGGCTGAAGAAAATCCGAATATTACCTGTCATTTTCTACATATAAGTTCTGGAGGGGGAGAGGCCTGGTATCTTGATCGCTTGTCGGAAACCATGCGTTCTATCTCCAAACCCATCTATAGTTTTGTTGAGAAAGTTTGTGGATCCGCTGCCTATTATATTGGTTGTCATGGATCCGTAATGAAGACACTTACTCAAAATGATATTATTGGCTGTATCGGTTCTATGATTGGGTTCTGGGATATCGATCCTTATTTCGAAGCAATGGGATTCAGAAAGATCGAAGAATATGCCCGTATTTCTGATCTAAAAAATAAAAAATATAACGATTTGAAAGGAGGTAAGCCACAACAATATATAGATGAAGAACTGGAACCTCTCGCGGAACAGTTCAGAGAAGAAGTTCGCATCTCCAGGCATCAACTTGCATCTCTTGATCTTGATCATCCTGCTTTACGCGGCGAAACCTTCGATGCAACACACGCTATCGAAGTAGGTCTTATTGATGGAATAGTCACATTCAATGAAGCTCTGGCAGAAGCTTACGAACTTGGAGAAAAATGGCATAAAGCCCGGAACCAACAACGAAATAGAGTTCTATCATTAATTTAATAATATATAAGTATGAATTTCAAAGAAATGTTTTTACCAATTCTCACAGCTCTAGGATTAGTTGATAAAGCTAAGTCCAATACGCTGACGAATGAGGAATGGAACTCAATCGAGGCATCTTTTAAGGAGAAGCATGGTATGTCCATGTCTGAAGCTATGCAAGCTGCACAATCCGCTGAAGAGCTTGCAGTCGAACGTGAAGCAGCTCTCAATATTATCAATACAGCAGATACCCAGCATTCTGAGGCTAGCGGTGCGGCTGATGATAATACTCAAGGGGATAATCAGAACGGAAACAACAATCAACCGCAATCACTTGTAGACAGTGTACAGTCGTTAGTTTCTGCTTTGAATGCTTCTAATCAGGAGAATACTGAACTTCGCCGCTCTTTAGCAGCAGTGGCAGCTCAGGCAACCAATGACAATCCACAAACCGTAATCAAAAAACAACTCACTGTGTTTGGCCCAGGAACAACCGCAACTCATCTGTTCGGCATTGAACATTCTCTGTTCGACATGAAGAAGCGATGGAATATTATTGCAAATAATCCGGACTATGCAACCCTGCATGTAGCCGATGAAGATTCGGATGGAGTTTCCTTCCGTAGCGAAGTACGCAACTATGGAAAGTCCCTGGCTGCACGTTATGCTTTTCTAAAGAAGAACAATTTGCTGATCCCGGAAAAATTGACATCCGGTTTCACCAACGATTTTTCAGAATTGAAAGATGCCGGGCTGGGTGATCAGTATGTTGTTATGCGTCAGGATGCCTTGATCGCCAGGATCATCGTCTTACAGAACGTGTACGATCTCTATCCGCGCCGTTACGGTGTTCAGGATCGCGAGTTAATGACCAATGCCTTCTTCACCGAAATTTCTCAGGCTTATCAAACTGGAGAAGTCTGGAAAGGCAGCATGGACCTGCAACCTGAAATGGGTTATGTGGATGATGCAATGGCAAAGGTAAAGTTTGGTCCGCTTAAAGAGATAGAACGTAAGTATATCGGTTATTTGAATACCGACGGTTCTGATCCTATTAAGTGGGGTATGATCGAATGGCAATTGTTACAGATCTACACTCAGATGGTCAGCGAACAGAACCGCCGTCGTATTCGTGGTTGCTATGTTAAGCCTGAAGCCGGTAAACCAGGTAGCTACCTGAACTCTTCCACTGGTCTGATTTATACCCTCGTTCGCTACATGCACGAAAACACTCTGCTCCCCCATTCCGATACAACCTATAACGACTATACGGAAACTACCTTCCTGGATGCCGTCATCGAGTTTGTAAAAGACGTGAAAGCAACCCTGGACGAGGATATCGACCTTGAAGGCTTTGCTATCTACCTGAATAAAAATCATCGCGACTGGTGGATTTCAAATTGTCGAACAAAATACGGTAAAGACATTGATTTCTCTGGCCCGATGAGTTATGTGAATGTGGTTCCGGATATGGGTATTCCAATTAAATGGGTGCCTAATATGGGACAGAGTAAGTTGATCCATCTGCAGGAACCAGGTAACCTCCAGTGTTTGGAGTTTGTACCAGGTGAAATGTTGGCCTTTAAATTGCAGGAATTCATGGAAATGGTAATGGCATGGTCCACTTGGAAAGAAGGTTTTACAGCTAGCTTTATCGGGCGTCATTTCTCTAGCTATGATGAACTGGTTGCTAATGGTTACAGTTTGCAACGCTTATTCTGTAACAAGCCTTCAACCGTTCTTGCTCCTGATGCTACGACAATTACTTGTGGAACTCAGTTCTGGTTCTGTACATCAGCTAACACAGAGGCCAAAGCGTTGACTGATATTATTGGAGCGAAAAAAGGTGTTGTCTATTTGATTGAATGTGGTGATATTACTAATGCAACAACTATTGCTCAAAGTGACAAGTTTGCGACTATTACTTCTGCTTATTCTCCGACGAAGGTCGGCGATTATATAATGGTCACTTTGAATAGTTCCGGTACGTTTATCGAATTGGAACGTTGTGTGGGTGGCGTTCGAATAATCAATAAAGAACTTCAACCTAACATACCAGGAGCTCGCTAATCTTTTTGTTCATATTCTTAACAAGAGTCCGGACTATGCTCCGGCTCTGTTTTTCAAATTAAAATTACGATCATGCAGAAAAAACAAGTTCTTTCATATTTATCTGCTCAGAAACGGGCTTTTAAGGCGCGTAGAGCATTGCAAATTAAGTTTTTCCTTTGTTTGATGTTACTTGTAGCTTCGATATCGACGTTTGCCGCAGTAACTTCTCCTGAAGATTCCAAAGTATCAACTGAGATTGTAGTTGGAACAACAATGGCTAGTATGATGGCCATTGGGAGTATTGACGATGTTGCCGATAAAGAAGTGGCAGGTGAGTCCATCGCATATAAAGTCTGGTTAGTAGAAACTAAACAGTTAGACAGTGCACGACAGTTTCCAATCCCAAACGCGAACCGGGAGGTTTCGTCGCTCCCTATGCTCGACGGAGAGTATATGCATTACTTCGAGGCCCACGATATTCCGACGTACACCAGCTCCGGGGAAAAAGGAGACCTTACAATTTCGAGCACGAACACCTTTACTATTATCATGGGTGGTGTGCGCGATCAATTACTCAACTTCATTGAAGAAAAAGCTGGATGTAAGTTTATTCTCATTTTTCAGGAGTGCGAATCGAATAATAGATTTATCTTGGGGAATCCCTGTAAACCGATGGTATTGAAATCCTACAATTTGAAAAATGACAAGGAAAATCGCTCTGTCACATTCACTTTTGAAAACAAGTCTATCAAGCAGTATCATAAATATGTCGGTGATATAATTGTAAAGGAGGCGGTTTCGCATACGGCAGGCGCAACAGCTCTGAATGTTTTACCGGGAGTAAATACATATAGAGTTCCAGACGGCTCTTCTGCAACGTATGCAATCACTTCTGTCACAGGTTTGACTTCAACGGATAAGGGGCGGACTATAACGCTTGTTGGTACTGGATCGGATAAACCTGCAACAGTGGCCGACAATACTTCCTACATACTGGAGGATGGAGCTACTTGGACTGCTAAAGCTGGATCACGAATATCCTTCAGAGTACTAGATTCCACTACTTTAGTGGAAATTCAAGGTTCACGTGTACAAACAGCATAGATTATGTATAGTGTAAAAGAAAAGATGAAGCTCCTTCGGGAGCTTCATAACCTAGAATATGCAGATGCCGACCTTCGTTTGCTTCGCGAAGTATCGCCACAGAACGATCTGCTTCGTTCTCCGATCGTTAATGTTGCCCGTTCTGCAGAAAAGATTCTGTACACCCTGTTAGACCAAACGACGGCAGAGAAGATCCGTTTGAACCGTCGTGCCTCTGAATGTGAAAATCAACCGGAAAAAGAGTCGAAAAATGAGAACAACGAAAAACAACCGGATGATACCGGTTCCAAAGAACCAGACACTCCGAAGCAACCCGAAGGAGATACTCAGGAGTGTCCCAAAGAAAATAATACAAACGGAAATGCCAACGAAGTTGATGTAGTACAGCAACTCGAGGAAACCAAGGAAGAACTAGGTGATACTCAATCTGAATTGGAGAATACTCTGGAAGAATTGGAAGATACTCAAGCAGAGCTGGAAGATACCAAAGCGGAGCTGAACGCTGAAAAAAAAAGCGAACCAACTCTAGTACCGGTTCCGAAAAACTCCAAAAAGAAGACGAGTACCCGCAAATCGACTGGAAAAACATCTTCGACAAAAACGTCCAGATCGCAACGCTAATATACAACGATCGCGTTAATACTTGGCGCGAAATGAAGGTTCTTGATACTGAACTCGACGAAAATCCCACTAATGTCAAGGTGGAGAAAATGGCCGAGACGCGGATCCGGAACCTTCAGTGTTTTGAAGAGCTTCAGTCTTTTAATGATACTGGCAAGTGGAGGAATAAGCACCCGTTGTTGGTTCATTACTCGGAACGTTTTCAGTTAGAAGAACTTCGCCGTCGGGATCCTGCTGATTTCCTTTCAAAATATGCTAATTGTCAGCAGAATATTAAACGGTATAAATCTTATCTGAATAATGACTCTCGGGTTGATCAGCGTGAGAGTGACAAGAAAAACCTGATTAAACATCAGGAAAGAAAAGTATTATTTGAAACAATATTAAAAGAAGATGAAAGAAATAACCATTCATAATTTAGGTAATTTGCCAACAGCTCCTCTCGATTCGTTTTGTGAATTGCAGGAAGATTTCAAAATTTCGGATCCGGATAAATTAGCAAAACTTCAGATGCTTATTATTACCCGCGGATTCAAATATGCATTCAAAGCCTGGCGGGATCCATCCGGTAAACTCTGGATCATTGATGCTCATCAGCGTCGCAAGGCATTGATCGCTTTACGAAAATCCGGTTTCGCGATACCAGAGATACCTTATGAGCCAATTTATGCAGAAAATAAGAAAGAAGCAGTCGAGGAAATAGCAGCTTATAACTCAGAATTCGCCCAAAAGAATCCAGACACTCTATTGTTTAAGAAGTATGATATCGATTCGGATACTCTGGAACGATTCAATCTACCGTTTGAAGCGAAAACACTTGATCTTGGAATGGCGAAACAACCATTGTTCGGCGAGGCTACTTCAGAAGAGATACGTGAAGATGAAGAAGAACTAGAAGTCCCTTCCGGAGAAACCTATTTGACACGACCGGGAGATATTTGGCTATTAGGAAAACATCGCCTAATGTGCGGAGATTGTCGTGAAAAGAAAGCTGTTTCCGAACTCATGAATGGTCGGTTAGCAGACCTCTGTGTAACAGATCCACCGTACAACGTTTCATATCAAGGTGACACAGCCGAACAACTCACGATTGATAATGATTCAATGGAGAATGACACTTTCCTTGTTTTCCTTCGTCAGGTTTTTAGCTATATGTTTCAGGTAATGAAACCTGGAGCTGGAATATATGTATTTCATGCAGATAGCGAAGGGGGGAATTTTAGAGTTGCATTTAAACAAGCAGGTTTTAAGTTTGCTCAATGTTGCATTTGGGCAAAAAACTCAATCTGCCTGGGTCGCCAGGACTATCAATGGCAACATGAACCAGTATTATATGGTTGGAAACCTGGTGCAGCTCACACCTGGAACTCTGACAGAAAACAAACTACGATCTGGAATTTTGATAAACCGCTACGTAATGCGGTTCATCCAACGATGAAACCGATTGCGCTCATGGCTTATCCGGTCGGAAATAGTAGTGTGCCGGGAGCAATTGTTATTGACTTCTTCAGTGGATCCGGATCAACTATCATGGCCTGTCAGCAAGTAGACCGGATTTGTTACGCAATGGAGATTGATCCCCGATATGCAGACGCTACGGTACACCGATTTAAAACATTGTTCAAGAATCAGCCGGTGCAACTTGTACGTGATGGTGAAACATTGTCTGTTGAATTGACTGCAAAATTGCTGAATAATGGATGATTACACCGCTCAAATAAGGTCTTTTGGTGCGCTTGGGTACAGCCCGGAGCGCATTGCGGCCTTATTGAATCTTACTGGTAAAGAAAAAACGAATTTGATTGTTCGTTTGGCCATACCGGACGATCCGTATTACATGGCCTATCAGAATGGGTTAGCAATAGGATCATGGAATATTGATGCTGAGCTAGCCAAACAGGCAGAAAAAGGAGATGTTGACTCAATTTCAGCATTAGCAGAGCGTTCCAAAGAAAGACGAATTAAGGATTTGAAAAAACAATTGTTTGGTATATGAATTACCTTGAAACCATAGAGAAGCTTCATCCTGATATCGTTCATCATTTTTTGCAAACAGGAGAGTGCAAGGGAATCCCAGAAGAAATTCAGTTGTTTCTTAAGCAAATGCAATGGGCTGCTGAAATTTACGAGTACGAGCGGAATATATCAAGAGCAGCTCGTTTACTTCGTACTCGTATTATGGCTCTGCAGGAAAAGGATGTCGATATCAGAACATGTAAAGCTCGATTTTATTCGGCAATATCTTATTTCAACGTGGACAACAATGTTGCCACTAAAGTCTGGGAAACCGACTATGCAAATAAATATGAGGATCTTGCGAAGCTAGCTATTGCTGCAGATGAATATAAAACAGCTAAGTCGTGTTTGGATGCTGCCCATGAATGCCGTCTGCGTGCTTCTGAAGCTGCCGATAAAGAAAACGCTTGGGCTCCAGTGTTCCTGATTTCTAACGAAGTAACTGCCGAACTGCTCGGCTTTACCAAGCGTAACTTAAAAGAGATCGCGCAAAAGAATAATAACGGTTTTTACATCAATCTGATAGACAGCTTACCTGTAGAAAAAGAAGAGAAACAACGGCTCTTGCGCGATGCTAATATAGTAGATGTCGAAATAATAGAGGAGATACCTGAAGATGGAGAATAACGCTTTTCTAACCAATCGCTTTGAAGACTACTACATGAACCTGATGCAGATCCGTGCCAACGTAGTAGATGCTAATACACAGATCACTGAAGTGGCCCGCGCCGGAGGAAAGACGGAAGGTGTATTCGGCCCGCGTATCATAAAGGTAGCCAACGAAATGCCCGGCGAACTAGCTTTCCTGGTGCACAAAACCTATACCGCCCTGTTTACCAATATCTGGCCGAACATACAGGCATATTTCAGCCGCCCTATCATGGGAGGACGACGTACCATGCTGGAATATGGTATCGACTACATAGTAGGTGAAAGCAAAATCCCTACCCACTTCCGCCGTCCGCGTTACCCGATCGCTTTCCCGAAACACAGCATCCTGTTCCGTAACGGCTTCCACCTGCAACTCGTATCAAGCGATCAACCGGAGTCCGTAGCCGGACGTTCCGGCGTCCATGCCTTCATCGAAGAGATGAAACACCAAAAGGGTGAAAAACTAAAAAGCCGTCTGTTTCCTTCCCTTCGTGGATCGAGTGCCGAGATACGTGCCAGTCAATATTATCAGGGGATTACCGGCGTATCTGATACAGCCCGTGTAGACCTGGGCGAAGATAACTGGTTCGAGGAATATGAGCATAATGTCAATACCGACCTGATAGAAGAGATTGTCACCGTCTCCCTGCACATCAACCAGGCACTGGCTGCCATGTATCGTGCCGATGCCCTCTCGCGCGAAGAAAAGAATCCGGTATTATTGGAAAAGCTCCGGCTGGATATCGAAAAACAAAAGCGTACTATCGCCCTCTGGAAACCTAGACTGGCCGACATGCGCCGATATGCAACCTACTACATCCGCGCTAGTTCCTTTGTGAATAAGGATATTCTGGGCCCTAAATTTTTCAAAACCCAGTTGGAAAGTCTCGACATTGACGAGTTTCTGACCGCCATCTGTGCCATTCGTAAAAAGGCAGTGGTAGACCGTTTCTTCGCCAACTATGTTCCCCGTCACCACCAGTTCACCGACAGTTATAAATACGCCAGTATCATGCGCCTGGACTTGAAAGAACATTTTCGCCTGACTGCCTTCTACTTGAAGTACTACGATCCGCGTGAAGAAATCCTGCTAGGTTATGACCCTGGGCACTTCTCCAGCGTGGTAGCCGCCCAGGAACGAAAGCAAGGCACAGAACTTCGCATCCTAAAAGAGTTCACCTGCTACTATCCTTCCCAACAACCGGAACTTGCAGCCGCCATCCATGAGTTTTTCGGCTCAGATGCCAAAAACAAACACATTCGTCTGTACTACGACCGCGCCGGTAACAAAAAGAAAGAAGATTATGAGCAGATAACGACCGATGCCCGCCTACTGAAAAGAGAACTAGAAAGTTACGGTTTCTCTGTTGAACTAATGAATGAAGGGCAGAGCACAATTTACTACTGGATGCAGTTTAAACTGTTACTGCTTATTTTCGGTGAGCAATCCAATTCATTCCCGCGCGTACTGGTAGACGAAAACGAGTGCCCGAACTTATGCAGTTCAATTATGCTATCGCCTCGTAAGAAAACCGACGGTCGTATCGAGCTGGATAAAACAAGCGAGAAGAAAGTACCAATCAAGTACCAGGCCGGACTAACAACACAGCTCCCGTCGGCACTTATTTACCTGCTTCATGGTCTTTACTATGAACGTATGCCAAGCGAATACAGCACAATGCCGGATGATTTGCCCGACAATATGATGCTATAAATATTCCAGGGAGATATAATAATAGTTGTTTCACCCTATAATAATTGTATGTTTTGACATTGAAAACATATCTATAAAACTGTAAATCAGGTGTTGTATAACTTCAAAGATAAAATAGACTTTTGACAAAAGGTCGTATTTATCACGCCACGCTGAGTAGTCGCCTTGAGTTGCACTCGGTCGGCGGTTCCGGGAAATATGACAGTGGCCCTGTCGTGTCCTTTCCCTCCCCGTTGCAGCCACATACATTTGGGCATGGAAACGATAACAGGAATGCACGCATTGCAATGGGCGCGAGAGATATCGAAGCTACCGGATGGATGCTTTACTATCGCCTTTTATCCTTACTCAAGAGCAAGGGGGCAAGCTTCTGCGAAACTTGTTGCCAAAGCTGGATGTAAGTATAGAGCACAGTTACCGCAGGAACGTTTTCAGGTCGATAGCGATAACTTGTTCCTCTTTGTTGATGCAGATGGTAAACCTAAATCATGTTATCGCATATTGATCCGGTATATGGGTTTTCCTCAGGATGGATTTAAACTACATAAGATAAATTGGCTATGAATAAGCTGGATATGTGGGGTAACCTAGGTTGTTACCTGGACGACAACAATGTAATCACCTTTCAAGTGGGTACCAATCCCAGTTGTAGCCTAGTGCGGGAGATGGAGCAAGACACTATGCCCATTACAGGTTACAATAGGAATATACAGCATCGGTGGCTTAATGTGGATGGCTATAACGTGTATTCTCGTGGAACCGATAACCGCAAGTGCGAATGCATTGAAGTCGATATTAAAAACAATAGGCTGTTGCCTCGCTTAATCAGTAAGCAGGTCAATATGCTGTATGGCAAAGGACCACGTATATATAAGGAAAAGCTACAGGGCAATAAGATCGTAAGGGAATGGACCGATGTTCCGGCTATTCAGGACTGGCTGGATAGTTGGTTGACAAACGGCATGGAAATGTCTTATAAAGATTTTGGTTTGGCCATCATCAAACGGTATTATTTTTTTCGAGACTATTTTGTGAAATGGCGTATGTCTAAGGGGAAAGCGATTGGCCGTATGCCGGTGGCGGGACTGGAACTTGTAGAAAATAAACATTGCCGCCTGGCGACTCTCAAGCAAGATGTGGCTGAAGATATCGTTTTGTACAACGACTTTAGATTTGTCGTTATGGGAAACTGGAACTATGGAGCGGCCAAGTACAAAGTATATCCGTTGTTCCGGATTAGCGAAGTCGGGAACTACCAGTTTGCGGCGATATCCCATCATCGGGAAAGCTCAGTAGGAAATCATTATGGTGAGAATGAAACGCACGAAGGGGTGAAAACTCACATCAAAACTTCCAATGAGCTTCCTGAGTTTATAGACTCGTTCCTGAACAATAGCCTGGCTGCTAAAATTCATGTCATTATCCCGAATGCTTGGGTTGAGTCCAAGCGTAAACAAATCAAAGCCCTGTGTGAAGAGAATAAACTTCGTAAGAAGGATAATAAAGAGTTGATCAAATACAACGGTCTCGAGATCGGTACGGAATACCGGGAATCATTGATAGTTCTCTACACCCAGGAAGAATTACGTCGATTATCTGCGTACTTGTCTGGGAAGAAGAACCAGGGGAAAGCTTTTTCTACTTTCTCCTTTAGGAGTGGTCAGGGAAACGAGGAAGAACGGTGGAAAATAGAAACAATTGATCTGAAATATAAGGAGTACATATCTTCTCTGATTGAATACGATAAGCGTATGGACGAGGTACTGTTGGGAGCAGTTGGCTTGGATTCTTCCATTTCTAGTGTGAGCAAGGACGGGGTGATCTCTAAATCTGGAGCTGACGTGTATTACAACTATCTTCTCTATCTGCAAACACTCACTCCTGACGATGAAAAATGCTGTGAACCATTCAATCTTGTACTGCAGGTCAATTTCCCTGAATTATACAAACAAGGCTTTCGTATTGGCTTCTATCGTGAAGTGCCGGCACGCCAGGAAGAAGTTTCACCAAATGACAGACTAAATAAACAACAACCATGAGTTATAATGTATTAACCGAATTGTTTGATCATATCACCGACTTACGAGAGTATGTGTCTTATGTGGGCAGTGATATTGAGCTGGAAGAAATCAATCCGTCTGCTATCGGCGCACGAAAGCAGATACAAGGGATTATTACACCTTCTATCTGGAAGTCCATTATAGAGGACAAGGAGTCTGAAGCCTGGCATCATCTAAAACTAGCCTTTGGTAACTTGACTATGTACAAAGCCGTTATCTTTTCCACCATTGCCAAGCGGATGTCTGGTGGTGCTGACGTGTATAAGTACGAATTGGAAAATATGCGTCGACAATATATCGACAATTATTTTAATGCGATGGATTCTCTTATTAACGAACTGGATATCAATGAGGCCTATCAAGAAGCCTGGCGTAAAACAACAGACTTTCAGTATATGGACAGACTGCGAATAAAGACAACTGCTGAGTTTAACAGCTTGTACGGAATAGATATGTCCTACCTATTTTTCTTTCGTACGATCGCAATACAGCGTGAGGTACTCGACGATACGATTGGTGGCTATTTTACTAGCATAGAAGACCGGAAAGCAGAGTTCGAAGTGAAACTAAAGCGGGCATTGGCTATGCTGGTTATATCGGTAGCTTTAAGCCGCTTCGATATTATTGAGTTTCCGGCCACCATCCGAAGTTTGTTCGACGAGCAGAAGTCGTCAAGAAATGGAACGGATGAAAGAAACGGTCAATTAGGTTTGGCTGTCACTCTGCAATCTCAGGCAATGGAAGCCATCAAAGCTATAGATTTAGCCTTGAGTGAACCTGAATCTGGAAATATTGATTCCACAACATCTTATAACCGCGAAAGCGATAAAATATTCCTGATGTCATGAATGCTCCAGCAATCGTTTTTGAAACTCATTTTGGAGAATATAGTATTCCTAATCGCTGGGAATTGCTTACTCCAGATTTGTACTTGTCGGTCTGTGAATTACTTCAGCAATACACGACCGGGCAGATATCCTATCGTTCGCTACACATAGCTTATATATGCAAGGCTTTGAATTTGAATCCGAAAAAAATAAAAGGTACTTCAGCCAATGAAAATATGTATATCCTTTCCGAAAAGATAGATTTTATTTTTAAGGATCCGCAGCACATCAATAGCTGCTTCCTGGCGCAATTAGTACCTGTGATCTCTGTTAACGGGCAAGTCTATAAGGCTTACATGATACATACTGGTTTCGATACATTGACCTGTTCTCTCTCCGCCATCCAGTTCATTGAGGCTTATGACTTAATAGGTTGTCCGATAGAGAAACTCCCGATAATGGCAGCCATCTTGTATTGCCCGGGAACTTATACTTCCGAAGCGGCTCATTCACTAGCAAAGGACTTCGCATCTCTGGATCCAGTTTTGCTTCAAGGTATTTGTCTGAACTTTCAGGCGTTCGCCAATTACCTATTTACCCGGACTCCTTTCAATATTTTGTATATGCGAAAACCGAAAGAACATAAGCCGGCCATTTCGGTTGGCATGGCTGAGAGTCTTTACAACCTTTCGGCCGATGGTCTGGGGAGTGTGGACGTCATCGAACAAATGCCTGTCATCAAATACTTGACGATCCTGCGTAAGAAGCTGATCGAAAGCGTTATGGCGATGAACGAGGCTGGCATCGACTTGGTCGAGATATCAGACAAAACCGGATTATCCATTAAAACCATCAAGCAAATAATATGAACACATCTTTATTAATCGAACTGTTTCTCTATTTCGCTAAGTTTCCGGCAAATGATGCTTTTGCCCCTCTGTTCAATAAAGGGCGAAGCCAAATCCCTGGATACGATGAATTACACGCTGCTCTTCTTACTCTGCCGGCTGAAGGACTAGTACCGGAAATAGGCAATTATGTTTTTGGTCCCAATTTCGAAGCTGTCTGTAGTCGAATCAACAATCTGAATGGCTTCTATCTCTTTGTCGACTATGGTGAAATAGAATGTGGGACCGACAGTAGCAACCGGATGACAGACTCTGCCAGGCTAGCCATTACGGTTGCTTACAAGTTGAAGGAGTTCTCTGGCGACCTCATGGAACAACTCCTTATTTCGGATCGCTGCCTGGCTTATATCACTACAATCCGGAACCGCATGATTAATGAACAGCGTGAACGATACTGGCTGAAGGATGTTTCTCGCAATCATACTCTGACTCCGTTTGTAGCTCGAGAACTGTCTAGTATTGGTTGGACTATGCTCTTTAATCGGGAAGCTTTTGATACGTTTGGGGCTAAGCGTAAGTAATTGTCCTTTATGTAAAGACTAAGATATAACAATTTTGTATTGAATAAATAAAAATAAAGTATGGATTGGACATCAATAGGCTTGGCTTTTTTGACATTTATCGGCGGTGGCGGTGTTGCTGCCATCGTATTACTTCCGCAGAAACGTCGTTCGGCCGAACTGGAAAATGAAGCAAAGGTAAGTGAACAATGGAAAGAACTCTTTATACAAAGCCGAGAGGAGGAATCTAAGCAAAACCGTCTGATTGATAAGTTGTATGATGATCTAACAGAGGCTCGAAATATTACAAATAGACTGACAACAAACAATGCTATTTTAAAGCTTTGGAAATGTGAGAAATTAGAATGTGGTCTACGTAAGCCGCCGATCAGTGCCGATCCGTTCAAAAAATTAGAGGAGGAACATAAATGAGTACAGAAAAATTACCTCGTGGTCTCCGGAATAATAATCCGGGTAATATCCGAAATAATGACAGCGTAAACTGGCAAGGAGAGGTGGCTGCCACAAATAAAAAAGATTTTACTTTTGAAGAATTTAAAGATCGAGCATCGGGATATCGTGCTCTCTTGAAATTGCTTCGAAACTATAATAAATTACATGGTTGTCAAACGATTGCAGATTACATTCGTCGTTGGGCTCCGGAAAATGAAAATAATACGATCGGCTACATTACCCGTGTAAGTCGAGAGATGCAAGTTCCGACCACTTATGTTCCGGATCCGGATGAGAAATCCATCATGTGTGCGATGGCTGCAGCAATCAGTCAAGTTGAAAATGGAGTACCCGCAATCATGTCTGAAGTTGAAGCCGGATGGGACGCCTTGTGACTGGAGCGATATTATATCTGTGTATTACCTTTTGCATGGTAGCTTGTACACGGACAATGTATATACCGGTGGAGTCTGTCAGGACAGAATATCGGGATAAATATTTACGTGATTCTCTTTACATACACGATTCAACAAATATATACGTCAATGGTGATACGATTAGGGAGTATCTGTATCGCTACATTTATCGTGATCGTTTTGTGCATGATACGACCTCTATACATGATACTATCCGGGAACCATATCCAGTTGAAAAAGTATTATCAAAATGGCAACAAACAAAAATGAATGTGGGAGGCTGGGCTATTGGTGTTCTCTCTTGTCTAGCCATACTTGGAATCATCTATGGGATATTTAAAATTAAGAAGAAATACTTTAGTATTAAATAGTGTGTTTTTCATGGTATTAGATTTAAGTTAGCTTGGACCACCTTGCTCGAGAGAGTAGGGTGGTTATTTTGTTTTTATGGGAGCGGTACTAGGTTATGCCTGTAATCAGTGTTTACCTGATAGCAGGTAATCTTTTTTGTCTGTTTTGGCAAAATTCTTGAATTTCGGTCGTAGTATCAGGTATAACCAGCATCTAGAAGTGTAAGCTAAAGACTTGATTCTAAAAGATAAACAAAGCTAATGCGCTGTAAATAAACTTGTTATAACTTGCGTGTCCGTGACTATAGTGTTACCTTAGCAGTATAATAAAACAAAGGAAATCAATAAGTTATGGAACAGCAAATAGCAAATATTTTAGCACAGACAACGACTAAGACTCGTAAAATTCAGCAACTTCTTATGCTTGGCCTCACACGCCGACAGGTAGCTGACCTAGTAACGAACGGAAACTACGGTTTCGTACAAAATGTTTATGCTCGTATGAACCTCGCCCATCAGCCGGAACGTCCGACCGCATTACCAGTATTAGACTACACTTTCACCCGTCGCTTCGGGATTGAAATTGAAGCTTACAACTGTCGGATGGACGTTTTGGTAGACGGCTTAAGGGAAGAAGGCATACTGGTTTCTGCCGAAAATTACAATCATACAACACGAAATCATTGGAAATTGGTCACCGACTCAAGCCTTTCCGGTAATGATACTTTTGAGTTAGTAAGCCCGGTCTTGGAAGGTGAAGCTGGCCTGCAGGAACTAAAGAAAGTATGTTGGGTACTTGACGCATGCGGTGTAAAAGTAAATGCTTCTTGCGGTCTTCATATTCATTTTGACGCGGCAAACTTTAGCCTTCAAACATGGAAAAACATCGCTATATCCTACAAACATATAGAATCGGTAATAGATAAGTTTATGCCGGAATCACGCCGGAACAATAATTATTGCCGTAGCATGAGAAATATAACAGAACATAAAATAAATAACGCACAAAGTATAGATAACCTCCAGCAGGTAGCTTTTGAAAATACTCGGTATTTTAAAGTGAACCCTCAAAGCTACAGCCGCCACAAAACAATAGAGTTCCGTCAGCATGCCGGATCAATCAATTACGATAAAATTAGCAATTGGGTTTTATTTTTGAATGGTTTGGTTACCTTTGCTCAACAACAACCTATTGCCTCCGGAACGGTCTTAAATGATATCCCATTCCTAAGCGATGAACAAAAAAGCTTTTTCAGATTACGAACTAAAAAATTAAATAGCTAATGGAAAGTAGAACTTTTTCCTTGCAGGACGGTGGTACGATTACCGCCACCTGCGCTTCTGACTTTGTTACGAAATTGCGCGAAAGTAGCCGTTTCGATTTCGATTGTACCGATATCGAATATATGGTTAATTTTGCTGATCGCTTTATGCAAATGTCTGGACAAATTGTCCGGACAGATAGTCCGGATCATTTTCTTGAAGATTTGATAAAATATGATTATGCAAAACAAAGTTAAAGGTTTATAACTATTGATTTCCAGAAAAAAAGATGCTTTTTGCCAAAAGAGAGCATCTTTTTTTCTGGATCCAGCCAGAACCTGCATGCAGGTATCACCTAGTACCGCTACAATATTTTCAAAATAAGACCTTCAAAATTTGCATAATAATCAAATGATGATTATTTTTGCATTGTCAAAGTTCAATAATGATTATTGAGGAAGAAGGTCTAAATGACCGGGAAGCTTATCTACAAGATTTGAGATTCCTCCTCCGGTATGAAGACATGCTCCTTTCGGAGGGGTGGTTGACACAGGAGGATCTGGACGAGTTAATCAATGATGACTGTAAAGGTATTGTTGATTCTTTGACAGATGAATGATTTGGGTAGCCTCTTCGGAGGCTACTTCAAATCTTCATCCAAATTTAAATTATAGGTCATTATGGAAATGAAAGAAGAAATTAAGGCATTGTACGAAGAGTTTTTTACTTTGAGTACAGAAGAAGAATGTAAAGTTCATGATGCGAAATTTGCTGCGTACATGAAAACTGTACCGTTGAGTAAACGTAAGGAAGCTGGAATTATTCTTCGGGAAATTATGACCGAAAGAAAAAATAGAAGATCTCCAAAAGTGGAGATTAATGTGAAGGATAAACTGAAAGATATTCAGGATGTCATTTCTTTATCGTATATTGCGAAGGAATTCTTTGGAAAGGATAGGACTTGGTTGTATCATCGTATTAATGGGACATTGATAAATGGGAAACCGGCGGCTTTTACTGAAGATGAATTGAAAGTATTCTCTGCTGCTCTAAAAACAATAGGTAGTAGATTTATAGATACTTCCGCTTCAATAATATGAAGTAGAACTTTGACAAGAAGAGAAGCCTCCACGTGTTGGAGGCTTTTTGTTTAATAATAAAATCATAAAAAATGGAAGAACATTACATTGAAAATTATGTAGAGATCAATCGTATTTTGGTCAATAAGCTAATAAGTGAAGTACAAAAAAGAGTGTCTCTAAAAAAGGAAGAGTATGATGTGGTAAAAAAGAATTATGATTTAATTAGTCCTAATTCAATTGTTGCTGTGAATTATGAGAAACTGCTGTTAAATTGTACCGTTCCTTATTTGGGTGAAACTATTGATTGGCAGGGTATAAATGCTGATGTTAATTATCAGATATCTCAGATGAGAGAATGCATAATGAACAATAAGAAGGATAAGTACCAATAATTGGGATAAATACGATATAGTTCAAAGAGTTTTGAGTTATATCGTATAAAAAAAGAGTTTTTATTTGCGTTTGAAAGGCAATAAAGTAAATGGTAAGCTGGCACAATTCACGGAAGAAGAGCGTAAACGGTTTGTGGAAGCTCTTCATGATTTGAGTCGGCGAATAGATGGAGCTGCGCTTAAGTTTGCTTAGGTTCGGATTGTTTGGTTACAATTTTAGCCCTTCCTTATTACAGGAAGGGTTTTTGTTAAACTTTAAATATAGTAATGATGATTAAATTAGAAAGATTTGAAGTAATTAAGAATGAAGTGGAATGTGCATTTAATCAAGCATTGGATAAAGTGAAAGAATTATCTTTATCTAACTACATTTTGTTTATTGGTAATGGAGAATATATGGATAGTTTAGAAAAGGATCCTAAATATAATCCCCATACGATAGATGATAGGACATGGTTTTATAAAGATGAAACGCGTTTGATCTTTTTGAGTCAATTCCTAAATGGTTTTTATTCGTTTAATGGTGAGAATGAAGTGAAAGATGATAGTTTTAGAATAAATTTGGAATTTATGGTTTATTCTCACATCTGGGAGTCTTTTTCTTTTTTGGATAAAATGTATCGTTTAGCTCATTTAGCAAATGGAGAAGACTATGTATGGAAGGTACAGATTCCAGAAATGGGAAAACATGATTTTATAAGAAATGAAATAAAAGAATATTTCATTAAACAGGATCTGAATTTTGGGGCTATTATTCCTAAGGCTTTTCATAGCCAACTTAGAAATGCATTTGCTCATTCGCAATATGGTATCGATGTGGATAATGAGCGAATTAATTTAGCAAACTATAAAGGAGAGAGTTGGACTATTAAGGAGATATCGACTAATGATTGGAGTGAAAGATTTGCTTATAGTATTTGGATGTCATTTTTATTATTAAAGATAGTTGCAGATAGAAGAAAAAGTTTAATAGATGATTTCGGAACTGACACATTTTCTGTCCAAATACCATCAAAGGACAAGAAAACAACACTTAATGTAGATGTTGTATATACGAAAGAGAGAGATTATTTTCACTATAAATAGAGTAATAATAAAAACAAAGTGTTTTTAAGGATACTTTGGGAGGACTATTCTATTAGTTTGAATTATAAATACAGCTTTTCCTTGTTAAAAGGAAAGGCTGTATTTGTATATATTGGAAACTTTTATGTACTTGCAGTCCCTAACATTCAATTTATAAACAAAATGAAACATTTAATTTGTGTCTTATTTTTTGTTATGATTAGCTTAGGTTCTTTTGCACAAGAAAAAAGTCTATTGTGAGATCGTTGGCAATGGAAATTTTAAGGGCGATAAAATTAAAGTTGAAATCGTTTTCGGTGAAAATGTAGATGAAGCGGTCAAACCTCATGTTGATAAAGCCAAGACAGTTAAATTTTCGACTATGGTTGATGCTCTTAATTACATGGCTAAACAAGGTTGGCGGTTAGAACAAACTTATGCGATACCTGAAACAGCAGGCATGAATAGAGGTTGTGTTTTTCATTATGTTTTGAGCATTAAGGTGGCAGAGTAAAGAAGTCTGGTCAGTTTCACATTGTGAAGATTTATTCTTTATATGAATAATCTCAAGAAAAATATTCATATAGTGTATATATCATATAGAATTTTTTTCGCATCTTTGTAGTGCGAAACACGATGATCAATCATCACCGAAGAGCGACGGATAATGCTCACAATCTTTTGTAGGGCTTTTTTTATGCCCAAATTGTACGATATAGGCGGCTGCCATTTCCAGTGAATTTTAGCTCTTCGGAGATGAACTCACGTGTTTCGCGACGGGAAATGTGTGGCCGTCTTTCTTTTCACACAAAGCGAAACACGTGAGTTATGAAAACAAATTCATTAACCGTACCTGTTACCGGAAGCCGGAAACGAGTACAAGTATCAAATCTTTTTTCTTGGACTACTATCCAGAAGCTCTTTAACGCCGTACCTGGCGAAATTACTCCTTGCAAAAGTATTTATGAAGCCAAAATGTACACACTTGTGCTAACGTGTGCATTATCTTTGTTGTGTCCATTATTGTTGATCCCGGCTTGTGCTATCTATAGTTCATCGAAAAAGGATGGGAGGGATGTATGACAATTGATGGTGCGGTTTTAACTTCAGAAATGATAGAACAGATCAGAGAATGGCAACAGAATTGTGATCTTGAAACAGACTTGATCACTCTTGATCGATCTATTGATTTTATTTTGGAACGAGGGGATATTGACGATATCATCTGTTCCAAGAGCACAGAGTATCTCCAACTGATAAAGTTACTCCGTACTTTATCTAAGAGTTTGTTGAAATTTAAAATTGAGAAGGAGGGTGTTAATCATGAGTGATAAAAAAGACTTAAGTATTTATATTGACGCTATCCAGGCGCGTTTTGCCGTAACGGATGATGAGAATAAGGCTACACATAAATTGTCAACGAAGGAAGTAGCCGATGCGATCAATGAGTTAAATCCATCGTGTGCTGCATCGGCGCAGGATGTATATGATGCCATGTTCGAAGCCGGCTTCGTGTTCCGCGCTCCTCGCGGAACGTCTGGACTCCGATTCAAATGGCTGCTGATTGAAAAATAAAAAAGAGAAAACTGCGAGTGCTGATATGGCCCCGCAGTTTTTTTATGTCCTTTTCATCCAGATCCAGAGCATTTACCTTTGTTGAAAAAAATTTATGATAACGGACGATTTAATAAAAAAGGAGTTTATTTCTCAGATTGTTAGCCGGGATGTAAATTTAATATACAATACTCAAGAGCAGGTTGTTCGTGAAGTGTTTCCTGGAGGAACCGGCCAGTTAGCCAACTTCCTCGCACGACGCCCGTTCAATTTTTCTGACGTTGGAGTTAATCAGACATTTTATATGCGGATATTCCCATATCTCCGCTTTCTGGATATACGATATCGCAAAGATCAAATGGAAACCCGTAGTAAGTTAGCTCTATATAATCGTGTCATTTTTGGTGTCCTCTATCATGAAACTATGCCTGATCTCCGATATGGGTTAACAGAAGAGATCCGGAAGAAGATCGGACTGCAGCTCCAAGAGGCGGATCCAGGCAAGTAGTTGTCCTTTATATGCTAAAAATAGCCTGCTACTTTCGCGGAAAAAGCAGTCCGTATGGCAAAAAAGAAACTTACTGAAGACGAATTAAAGTGGATACTCTCGATTGATTCTACAGAGGCACAACAGTCTGCGCGTAAACTTGATAAAGAAAATAAACAGTTAGCGGCAACCAACAAGGACCTAAAGAGCAAGATGACTGAGCTCGTGGCCGCCGGAAAAAAAGAGTCTCAGGAATATAAAAACCTTTCGGCTGAAGTAGAGAAAAATAATACCAAGCTTGTACTTAATAAGAAAAAGATAACAGAGCTGGAAAAAACACTTGGATTAACTTCGCTAACAATGGCTCAGCTACGGAAGAAAGCCAAAGACTTGCAATATCAGTTGGATCATACAGCGGAAGCTACATCGCCAGCTGAGTATAAGAAGTTAGAGCAGTCATTATTAGCTGTTAAATCCCGAATGACCGAATTACGATCAAATGGTCAACAAACAGGTGATGCTCTCTCTGGGTCCATATCAAAAGCGACAATGGCTGTTAAAGCTTTCTTTGCTCTAAAGCTCTTTGCCTATCTCAAAGACGGAGTTGTAACGGTTTATAATGTCAGGAAAGAGTTCGCGAAATATGAAGCAGTCCTTCGAAATACGTTCCAAAGCTCAGAGAAGGCTGCTGCAGCCATGACTATGTTGAAAAAACTAGCATCAGATACTCCATATCAGTTGCAGGAGTTAACAGAAGGATATATTAAACTTGTGAATCGTGGTATTATTCCTACAAGGGAAGAATTGATAAAAATGGGGGATGTTGCTAGTTCTCAAGGAAAATCTCTTGACCAGTATATTGAAGCGGTCTTGGATGCGATGACTGGAGAGTTTGAAAGATTAAAAGAATTTGGTATTAAGGCTAGTAAGGAAAATGACAAGGTTAAATTCTCTTTCAAAGGAGTTACGTCAGAAGTTAAATTCTCAGAGAAAGCTATCACTGATTACTTATATTCTTTAGGTGATTTGAAAGGAGTGCAGGGGAGTATGGCTATCCAGATGGAGGAACTGGAAGGTCGTTCTTCTAATTTGTCAGACGTTTTGGATGGTTTGGCTAATAAAATAGGAGCTCGCCTAGAGCCGACATTTAAGTCACTGTTTTCTTTCTTGTCAAAAAATGCCCAAAAATTATCAGATGTATTTACTCCGTTAAATGAAAGTTATCAGGAACAATTTGACAAGGTCGTTTCTCTCGAAACGAAACTGCCATCTTTAATTTCTAGATATGAGGCATTGAAAGCTAAAACGACCTTATCAAAGGAGGAACATGAAGAGTTGAATAGGACCATTGGTAGTTTGGCTAATATTATACCAGGAGCAATTACAGCTTTCGATGAATATGGAAACGCCATAGAAATTAATACAGAAAAGGTTTATCAGTTCCTTGAAGCTGAGCAGAATCGACTCAAATATGAATATTCAGAATCGATAGAAAAAGCCGAGAAGGATATACAATCAGCTAAAAAACTGAAACAAAAATTAGAAAAAGAACTAGCTACCGGTGGTAGATATAAGACGGATCGAAAGACTGGTGATATGTTTTTGCTTCCCTTTACTGAGGAAGAAATAAATGAAAAGGTTCAATTAATTCAAGAGTGTGGTGCGAAGATTCAAGGCGCAGAAGAAATGATAAAAAGACTTTCTGGAGAGACTCTTCGTGAACAGGTGGAAAATCAAAAGCAAACCATACAAAAACGTGCTGAATTCAATAATATGACAAAAGAGCAATTGGACGCATACATTAAAACAAATAAAGATGCTGCAGATAAGTATGTTGAAATCGCTCAAGAAATCTATGATCATAAATTCAAAGAAGAAAAAACTCCTGATGATCCTAAGAAAACGAAATCTGCGTTAGAATTGAAGTTGAAAGAACAAGAGAATGCCCATCAAGCGGAATTAACCACTCTGAAAAATACTCAGATACAATTCGGCCAGACTGAGCAGTTTTATAATTTGCAGCGTCTTAGTGCTGATACTAAGTTTTACCAGGAACGTTTAAAATTACTTCAGGACTATCAAAAAAAATCTTCGGATCCGAAATTGCAGGCTGATATTTCCAAAGATATAAATGCAGCTCAAGCATCCTTGATCGATACTCAACAGAAACGGGATCAGGAAATGATTAGTGTACTCAAAGACAATCGGGATAAGAGGCTCAAGTTGGAATCTCAGTCATATAAAACTCAGCAGATTGTATTTGAGAAAGGACTTGCTGAAAAACAAATTACACAGCAACAGTATGACGCTTTGATGCTAAGCCTTGATACTACATCTTCGGAGTCTCGCCTTAAAATATATCAGGATTATCAATCAGATATTATTTCGCTCGAATTGTCTTCAGGGATAATAAAGGCTCAAGCTGTGTCGACGGCCAATGAAGAAGTGATGACTGCGGACCTGGCTGCAGCTCATGCTCGTGCCGCTCAGCAAAAGACTCTTCAAAATTTGGTTAAGGATTTCAAAGCCGAGTTTAAGCTGACGACAGTTGGAGAGGACACTGATCTTCAACTAAAAGTACTGGAAGCCTCATACAATGCTCGTAAAGAAATGGCTCAAAAAGCCAACATGGATACATTAGAGTTGGACCAGGCATTTGAACGTGCTCGAACTAATATTTTGCAGGGAGCTGAAGAGCGACGTAATCAAATACGCCAGCAGAATGGATTGTTGTCAATGCAAGAACAACATGAGATTGAGTTGGATTTATTAAAAGATCAGAGAGAGGCGGGCCTTTTAGATGAAGAGGAGTATCAACAGGCTATACTTGATAAAAGAATAGCCCATCTGAAGGCATATTATGATTATTATAGTCAGCTTTTTTCAGGAGCTATATCTGCTCTGCAGGAAGCGGAGTTAGCTAATATTGATGCCAAATACGATGCAGAAATCCAGCGTGCCGGAGAGAATTCAGAAGAGGTGGCTCGTCTTGAAAAGGAGAAGGAGAATAAAAAACTAGCCGTACAAAAAAAATATGCCAATGTCAATTTTGCCATTAAGGTTTCGGAAATTATAGCAAATACAGCGGTTTCAATCATGCAGGCTTTCGCTCAGCTCGGTCCCATAGCAGGAGCGATTGCTGCAGCAATGTTAACTGCTACCGGTGCAGCCCAAATCGCTACAGCTAATGCTGAGAGAAAAAAGGTAATGGCCATGACAGTCGATGGAGCTGGCGGGACAGGATCCGGAACAGGGGCTCGTGTTGCTACGGGACGTGAGTCAGGTGGTTATGTCGATATTGTTCGTGCTCAAGATGGAAAAAGGTTTGAAGCTGTACTGGATCCGGATCGACGTGGATTTATTGATCATCCAACAGTTATTGTAGGTGAAGGACCCGTTGGAAGGAGTAAAGAGTGGGTTGCTAGTAATGATGCTTTAGAAAATCCGACAGTACGACCTTTTATTAATGTTCTTGATGAAGCTCAAGAGAAAGGATCCATTCGGACTGTTGATATGAATCAGTTAATGCGACAACGTTTGGCAGGCTTTGAAGGTGGTGGATATCTAGGGAAGAATAAACCTTCCATGACATCAGCAATGTCGGTTCCTGTCCAAAATAATACGATGAATATGGATGTCGATATCCGACGTCTTAATGAATTATTGGATAAGTTGGATCGTGACGGAGTGCAAGCCTGGTTAATTTATTCGGAATTTGAGAAAGAGCAAAAACGATTAGAACAAGCACGTAAAATAGGAAGTAAATGAAAATAGTACATTCATCAGGAGAGGAGTTAGAGCTGAATCCGGGAACAGTTCTTGATATATCACGAACGAATCCATTTTTCAACAATTATGGAGAGCAAAGTTTGCCGGTAAAGCTGCCATCGGGGCAAAGAAACAGACGGATATTGGGGTATCCGGAAGATTTGTCTGGTATAAGAAAAATGTCACAAAGAGCAGATGCTTCTATTCAGGAAGGTGTGTTTTTTATTCAGTGTCGTCAAGCTGTATTGTCAGCCGATGATAAGGAAATAGATACTTCTTATTATTTGAATGTCGGTTCTTTCTATGAAAAGATGAAGAACTTGAAATTGACTACTATTTTTAAAGATAAAGTAATCCGTTTTAACTCCGTTGAATCAGCCATCAGCTATGTCAGAGGAACGATGATCAATCAAGATCCGAAGTTTACTTGTTTTCCGATATTAATAGAGCATCAAGACACTGGCAATATAACAGCATTGAACAGATTTGGTGCACCTATAAAATCCGATGGTTATTTCAGTTTGATTAATGAAGTCACAAGAACGGAAACAGTGGATGATAATATTATATCTGTGCCTCCAGGCTTTTACATAACCCCTCTAGTGCGTGTCATGCATGTGTTGGAAGAGACGTTTAAATTTCTGGGATATTCAATGGATGACAACTTTTTTACTCGAACGGAACCGTTTGCTAGCATGGTGTTTCTAAATAATAATATAGATACCATAGTTAATGCAGAGATTCGTTATGAGCAGATTGTCCCAGATATAACAGTTTCGGCGTTGCTTGATATCTTTAGATATCGTTTTTGTTGTGAGTTCATACCTGATGAAGTAAGAAAAAAAATCAAGATTGTACTTTTTAATGAAGTGGTGGAAGGAAAACCTGTCCGTGATTTATCTGCGTTCTTGACAAATATACCAAAGATCAATCATGGGGCTAAATATAAGCAAATAAAGCTTTCGGCAGAGAAAGGACCTATAATCTCGTGGAGTACGGACGGGACAGAAGATGGTAAATGGATTTCGTCAACACCTGATTATTTAAATAAAACCTTACCTGATATTGCGTCAATGTATCCAGAGGCAATGATAGACAAATCCAGAGGTATAATTTATCGGGAAGGCTTCTCTGCTGACAGGACTATCCGTGAAATCGTAGGATGTGTGAATTGTGATTATTTTGCAGGAGAATCGGACGATTTCGATACAGAGAAGAAAGAATCTCCTGATGTGATGGTAAATATTGACTCTTTACCATTGTCTGGGGGAGATGCTCCTTTTGTTGGAGTGTCGCGTTCTTTAAATTCTAACATTGTTCTGGATGATGTACCTAGGCAATCCTCTACATCAGCGGATACAACTCAAAACAAATCGGAATTGAAAGCCATGATGTGTTTCGTTGTTCACACTCCAGAGCGTAGGTATGATTATGGAACCATTTATGCACATGATCCCGGAAATACTCGATTATGGCCTTATGCATTATGTTATAATGGTCCTGATGGGTTGTATGAAAAATTCTGGAGAAAATATGATGACATGCTTCGTAATTCGATGCGACCTGTGACTGCAAAACTTCTTTTGAATGAAATTGATAAGTTGAATTTGACTTGTTACGAAAAAGTTTCTATTCATAATCAGGAACTTCTTCCTAATGTTATTAAATATCCTGTTGGTAAAACTGCAGATGCTGAATGCACATTTTTGACAACGAAATTATATGAACCCCTTGTTTCAGCAAAAAGTGAGTCCGATCATTTTCCGGATTCTAAATATCGTTGGAATGTAAGATGGAAAAGAAGTGACAATGATACCTATACTTATTTCAAGTTAAAAGAAACACCAGTTACTTTTTTTCCACCACCACCGACTGAAGAGCAATATCGGAGAGGGGGAAAGTATTATGAAAAATCTTTTGCTGTGGAATTGGGAATGGAGATCGAGTTACCTTGGGGGAAACCTATAATTGTAGGAAAGGTTGATGGCACTTTTACTGTGTGGCTTGAACCTGTGGTTCGCGAGTATTAGTTGTCCTTTATCATGATCGAGCATGTACATAGTTTTGAAGCAGGTAATAATAATGACAGATGGCAACGATAATTGATAAACCGGAAGTATTGAGTTTGTCGGGGAACATGAATAAATTTGTTCTCGGAGCCAATAAGGTTGTTTCTTTTATATTAAAGAAAGGTACAGCCGTTCTTGTGGAACAAAGCTATAATCCGGATTCAAAAGGAAAGATCACAATAGATGTCAAAGATATTGTGGAGAATCAGTTGAACTACAAACTGGATGTAGAGCAAACTGTTTATAATCAATCGGATTTGGCTGCTGATTTTACTGCCATAATAGATGATGTTAATTATTCATTTCGAGTAGTTAAAGCCGGTATAGCCCATTTTTCCGATACACCAGGGAATTGGTTAAAAACACATTTTTTGACTTGGCAACCGAAAGTTAAGAAAGTTTCTTATTATAGTCCGGAATGGTTAACCTACTATGCTGTGGAGTCTTGCCAGATAAAACTGCAGGTAACATTCCCGGACAAAACTACCCGTCTTTATACATTGGCCAATCCGGTTGCCGGAACCGTTACAACATGTAATTTACAATATGCTGTTATTGCCGGTCTTTTAGGCTATAGATATCCATCGTATTATGAAGTATGGGTTGAAGTTTCCGGCAAAAGGGTAACGGAATCACAGTATTATACCTTTACGGATGTCTTGAGTGAGGATGAGCAATGGTTTCTCTTTGAAAACTCATTAGGAGGTTTAGACTGTTTTCGGGCTTTTGGAGTTAATAATTTAAATTCGGAGCAGGAACATAAAATAGCAGAACTGGCGGGCGAGAGGCTGGAATATAATGTTGATACAGCCAGAAAATACACTAAAAACACAGGTTTCTTAGATGACTACTCCCGGCATTGGTTGTTGGATTTTTTCCCAAGTAAGAAGAAGTTTATCCATGAGAGTTTTGCGATCAGGAGAATAGTCGCTACCGAAAGCAAGGTTTCCTATGCCTCGAATGAATTGCCTAGTTCATATACTTTTACTTACCAATATGCTGAAATTTCACCATATTTGAATTTAATCCGGAACGAACAGGAGCTTCCAGATAAGTTGGTGGTCCCGGATATGGATTCGCCGGATTTTATTTTTCCCCCTCGCCTTGCTGAGTT
>OGPK01000061.1_pt1 | contig 128611 bp, 91 predicted proteins | sample 1552921 | NCBI WGS metagenome assembly OGPK01 (sample SAMEA2580264, study PRJEB22360) | human gut metagenome | biome: human gut; feature: human-associated habitat; material: faeces | place: Denmark | collected 2008/2010 | reverse complement strand
TTCAATCTGAAATGAAACAATAGAGGCCATCTCAAATTTATTTTGAGACAGCCTCTTTTTTTATATTCAGTAAACTGAAGCTTTACACACTCTTACAGACTATTCATTACCACCAATCAAGATATCTTCTCCCTACCTTCCCAGCCTAAGGGATAGGCTATTCTTCCACTCAGACCATGCAAGTTATCACATGATATCTTTAAGACACTCATATTTCTCCAGAGAATAAGGCGAATAATCGGGTAAGGCGTGAACCAGTTGTTACGTTAATCCGTTTTTATCTTGAGTTCCAAATACGTATCAAAAGAATATATAAAAGAAAAAGCATCTTGGATTTTCTCCAAAATGCTTTTAATCTGTTGGGCTACTCGGACTCGAACCAAGAAAAACAGGACCAGAATCTGTTGTGTTACCATTACACCATAGCCCAAACTTATATTTACGGTATCTTCTCCATGAAGACTTCCGCTTTTGTAAGATGTTGGGCTACTCGGACTCGAACCAAGAAAAACAGGACCAGAATCTGTTGTGTTACCATTACACCATAGCCCAAAATCTATTGTTTTGTCAGCCTCATTTGATTTTGACGGTGCAAAGGTACAACTTTTTTATAATATACCAATATTTTGGAGCTTTTTTTTCAAAAAAATACAAAAGAAAAAGAGAATTAAGCCTCATTCCTTCGTGATATACAGAAAAGCAAGTATATTTGCTACATTAATTTATATATGAATAATAAATAAAAACGGAAACAATAATAATGGACGAAACAAAAGACTTAGTAAAGAAAATTACAGAAGGCATTCAAGAGAAAAAAGGAAGAAACATTGTAATAGCTGACTTAACCAATATAGAAGATACTATTTGTAAATACTTCGTTATTTGTCAGGGAAACTCTCCCAGCCAGGTTCTGGCAATCGTTGACTCAGTAAAAGAATACGTCAGAAAGACAACCGGTCATAAAGTATACGGAATGGATGGTGTGCGTAATGCACAATGGGTTGCAATGGACTACGGAGATGTACTGGTACATGTCTTTTTACCTGAAGTGAGAGATTTTTACAACCTGGAACATCTGTGGGCAGATGCCAAATTAACATCTCTCCCCGATATTGACTAATTTCATAAAAAAATTGTATGAGCGAAAATTTAAACAACAATAAACCTAAGATTAATGTACCCCGACCTAGTTTGAGTTGGCTGTACGTTATAATAGCACTTGTTTTTGGTTTTCTTTATTTCTCGAGCGAAGACGGAAGCGCTAGCAAGGAAATAACCTATACCGAATTCAAGGAAATGGTAAGCAAAGGATATGCAAGTAAAATCATTGCTTACGATGACAACACCGTAGATATGTTCATCAAGCCTGAAAACATTGTTGATGTGTTCGGAAAGGATGCTAATAAAGTAGGAAGAAGTCCTTCCGTAAATGTCAAGATAGGCTCAATGGAAGCACTCGATAAATTCCTTGACGAAGAACAAGACAGCGGAAACTTTACAGGTTCTATCAGCTACGAAAAGCAAACCAATTATTTTGGTATGATTTTCTGGAACATTGCTCCTTTCTTATTATTAATAGGAATATGGATGTTCGCCATGAGACGTATGAGTGGTGGCGGAGGTCCGGGAGGAGCCGGAAGTGTGTTCAGTGTAGGAAAAAGCAAAGCACAGCTTTTCGAAAAAGGAGCAAACCGCATCACTTTCAAGGATGTTGCTGGTCAGGCAGCAGCCAAACAGGAAGTAGAGGAAATAGTAGAATTTCTGAAACAACCTCAAAAGTATACAGAACTGGGAGGAAAGATACCTAAAGGAGCCCTGTTAGTAGGTCCTCCGGGAACAGGTAAGACATTGCTTGCCAAAGCTGTTGCAGGCGAAGCTGACGTACCTTTCTTCTCTATATCAGGTTCCGACTTCGTTGAAATGTTTGTCGGAGTGGGAGCTTCACGCGTACGCGACCTATTCCGCCAGGCTAAAGAGAAGTCACCTTGCATCATCTTTATCGATGAGATCGATGCCGTAGGTCGTGCCCGTGGAAAAAATCCGAGCATGGGAGGTAATGATGAACGCGAGAACACCCTGAACCAGCTGCTTACAGAAATGGACGGATTTGGTTCAAACAGTGGAGTTATTATCCTGGCTGCAACCAACCGTGTAGACATTTTGGATAAGGCCTTGCTTCGTGCCGGACGATTCGACCGACAGATTTATGTAGATCTGCCCGACTTGAACGAACGTAAAGAAGTATTTGGCGTACATCTCCGCCCATTGAAACTGGATAATACGGTAGACGTTGACTTGCTGGCTCGCCAGACTCCGGGATTCAGTGGAGCTGATATTGCCAACGTATGTAATGAAGCTGCTCTGATAGCTGCCCGCCACTCAAAACCGTCAGTGGGAAAAGATGACTTTCTGGCTGCAATCGACCGTATAGTCGGTGGTCTGGAAAAGAAAACCAAGGTTATGACAGCAGCAGAGAAACGTGCCATTGCGCTGCACGAAGCAGGACATGCTACGATTTCATGGTTCCTGGAACATGCTAATCCACTGATTAAGGTTACAATCGTTCCTCGCGGACGTGCATTGGGAGCAGCATGGTATCTGCCCGAAGAACGTCAGATTACAACCAAGGAACAGATGCTGGACGAAATGTGTGCTACGCTGGGAGGACGTGCTGCCGAAGAAGTATTTATCGGTCACATCTCAACCGGTGCTATGAATGACCTGGAGCGAGTAACCAAACAAGCTTACGGCATGATAGCATATGCAGGTATGAGCGACAAGTTGCCTAACTTGTGTTATTACAGCAATGACGAATACAGCTTCAACAAACCTTACAGTGAACATACTGCTGAACTAATCGACCAGGAAGTGCAGAAGATGATCAACGAACAATATGCTCGTGCCAAAGCATTGTTGCAAGAGCATAAGGAAGGTCATAACCAGTTGGCACAGCTTCTGATAGACCGTGAAGTCATCTTTGCAGAAGATGTAGAAAAGATATTCGGAAAGCGTCCATGGGCATCTCGTTCGGAAGAAATTATGGCTGCTGAAGAAAAAGCTCTTCCTGCTCCCGAAAAGACAGAAGAAGCTGCTACAGCATCTGAACCGGAAACTAAGGAACTGACTGAAAACTCCGGAACTTCTGCTACACAAGATGAGGAAAAGCAAGCCTGACAATCATCTGATAAACAACAGATAACATAACTTTTGTCATTCAGAAGGCTCCAAACGAGCTTACTGAATGACAAAAGTATTTTTAATAATAAACATTAAAACCTTACTGCCGTGAAAAGCAATTTTCTTCAACGAGCCATCACAGGAGTGATATTCGTAGCCGTACTTGTAGGCTGTATTCTGGGAGGGCCCATTTCATTTACAATTTTGTTTGCATTGATCAGTGCACTTACGATCAATGAATTCGGAAACATTGTCAACCGAATGGAGCATACGCGCATGAACAAACCTATATCCATTCTGGCTGGTTTGTTTTTATTCCTCTGCTTCGGATATATCGGAGTAGTGCCGGGAGCGAATGAGATATTCATCCCTTATCTCTTCCTGATACTTTATCTGTTTATCAGTGAATTGTACAAGAAGCAACCTAATCCGCTCAATAACTGGGCATATGCCATGATGAGCCAGATATATATTGCCTTATCATTCGCTTTGCTCAACGTACTGGCTTACCACAGCAGCGCAACAGAAAGCGTATCTCAGTATAACCCTATACTGCCCTTATCCATTTTTATCTTCAACTGGGTAAACGATACGGGTGCTTACTGTACCGGCATGCTGTTTGGAAAACACCGTCTGTTCGAACGTATTTCCCCAAAGAAATCGTGGGAAGGTTCTATCGGTGGAGCCGTGTTCAGCATCATTGCAGCCATCGTTTTGGCACACTTCTTTACATTCCTGAGCACTGGTGTATGGATTGGACTGGGACTGACTGTAGTAGTATTCGGAACATGGGGTGACCTGACCGAATCGCTGATGAAACGTACCCTCGGCATTAAAGATTCAGGCAATATCCTGCCTGGACACGGAGGTATGCTCGACCGCTTCGACAGTACTTTGATGGCCGTTCCAGCAGCTGTAGTATACTTGTATCTGGTAGGACTTATCCTTGCATAAGAGCATAAAAAACGCCCTTCATTTCTTCTATACGTTTCAGATATGCATCTTGCTATGCAATAAATTGATTCACAACGTATTGATAAATAGAAGAAATGAAGGGCTTATTATGTCTGAAATTCGTACAAAAAATAAAAAAACATCAAGAAGTTTTTCTACACTTTTGCTCTTCTTTCAACAAAGTCTCCATGTAAAAACAGAAGCCAATGGTATCAGGCTTTGTGATTCGACTTTAACAAAGCTGTAATCTGAGATGCAGCACGCTCCGATGCTCCGGGTTCTCCTAAAATTGCTATCAGCCGGTCGTATTCTGAAAGCATAAGCGAACGCCCGCTTCCTCCCGGTACAATCTTAGCCAACTCCTTTTTTATATTGGCAACCGTCATACCGTCGGCAACCAGTTCAGTCACCACTTCACGGTCGGCTATCAGATTTACCAATGAAATGTATTTCACCTTCAAGATATGCCTGCGAAGGAAAGAAACCAACTTGCCTGCTGCCGTATAGTAACACACTACCTGAGGTACACGGAACAAAGCTGTTTCGAGCGTAGCTGTTCCCGAAGTAACCAGTGCAGCCTCAGCCTGCTGCAACAAACGGTAAGTCTGCCCGAACACAATCTTCGTACTGCTGTCGATATATTGTTTGTAGAAATCAGGCTCAATACCAGGAGCTCCCGCCACCACAAACTGATACTGCGGAAAACTGCGTGCCGCCTCAATCATACGCGACAGATTATCTTTGATTTCCTGCCGGCGACTTCCTGCAAGTAAGGCTATGATCGGTCTGTTTTCCAACCCATTAGCAGCAATAAATTCACTGAAAGTTTCCTCACCATTCTTCCGGAAATCATCCACAGCGTCGACACAAGGATTGCCCACATAATGCACCGGATACTGGTGTTTCTTGAAAAAATCGACTTCGAAAGGCAGAATAGAAAACAGTTCATCTACATCGCGCTTGATATTTTTGATGCGATATTCCTTCCAAGCCCAAATCTTAGGCGAAATATAATAGTAGACAGGTATCCGCGTATGCTGTTTGATATATTCGGCTATCTTCAGGTTAAATCCCGGATAATCAACAAGGATCAGCACATCCGGCTGCCACGCTTCAACATCCTTCTTGCAGTAGTCCATGTTACGGAAAATAGTACGCAAGTGAAGCAGTACGGGAATAAAACCCATATATGCCAGTTCACGGTAATGCTTTACGCAAGTACCTCCCACCGCCTTCATCAGATCGCCTCCGAAAAAGCGAAATTCGGCCTGCGGATCTTCGTGCTGCAAAGCACGCATCAGGTTCGATGCATGCAAGTCACCCGATGCCTCTCCTACTATCAGATAATATTTCATACGTTCCAGTTCCAGTGTTTCAAGTCTTCCATCAGCGAATATGCCGTCACATCAATTTGCGTAGGAGTAATGGCCACGTAACCGTGTTCCAACGCCCAGTGATCGGTATCTTCAGCATCAGGCTCGTTATTCTGATACTCACCTGTCAGCCAGTAATAATATCCGCCACGCGGATGATCTGCCTTAACAAATTCATTGGTCCATACCCCATCAGTCTGACGGCAGATACGCACACCTTTCAGTTCGTTTGTATCAGGGAAATTCACATTCAGACACTTACCTACGGGAAGTCCCTTTGCAAGCACTTCTTCTACAATGCGGCGCACATAAGGCAGCGTTGCTGAAAAATCAGCATCCGCACTATGATTACAAAGCGAAAATCCTACCGAAGGGATTCCTTTCAGGCATCCTTCTATCACCACTCCCATCGTACCAGAGTAGTGTACATTGACCGACGAGTTGTCGCCATGATTAATACCTCCTATCACCATATCGGGCTTACGGGGAACCAAAGCGTGCAAAGCAAGTTTGACACAGTCGACAGGACTTCCCGAACACTTATATACAATGAGTCCCGGCTCCTGACGCATCTTTGTACAGCGAAGCGGATGCTCGGAAGTAATGGCTCCCGATGAACCCGAACGCGGCCCGTCGGGCGCAACAACAATGAGGTCGGCAACTGTGCGTAACGCAGCGATAAGTTCTTGTATTCCTTTGGCATTCACGCCATCATCATTCGACAGCAATAAAAGAGGTCTTTCGTTTGTCATATATTTCTCCATTAATAATCGCCGGTAAAGTTACAACAAATATTAATCTTCCCAAACCACGACGAATAATTACAGATAAATCGTTATCTTTGCCTCGCCGAAGTTATTAACAAAAGCCGTAAGTTATCAACATTTTCAAGAAATGTAGACATTTGCTGATACATAGTTTCGACGATTATTTGTTACTTCGCAATCAGATAAACTGATTAATATGGGAAAAATTATTGCTTTAGCCAACCAAAAAGGTGGCGTAGGTAAGACTACTACAACCATTAATCTGGCTGCATCATTAGCAACTCTCGAGAAGAAAGTGCTGGTAGTCGATGCCGATCCGCAGGCGAATGCTTCATCCGGTCTGGGAGTAGATTTAAAAGAAATAGATTGTTCTATCTATGAATGTCTTATCAATCAGACCGATATACGGGAAGCTATTTACACGACCGATATTGACGGATTGGATATTATTCCTTCTCACATCGACCTCGTGGGAGCAGAAATCGAAATGCTGAACCTGGAAAACCGTGAGAAGATTATGAAAAAGGCATTAGAGCCGATGAAAAGTGAATACGATTATATTCTGATAGACTGTTCACCGTCGCTGGGGCTGATTACCATCAACGCACTGACAGCTGCCGATTCGGTCATCATTCCGGTACAATGCGAATATTTTGCACTGGAAGGTATCAGCAAGCTGCTGAACACCATCAAGATAATCAAGACAAAACTGAACCCTTCGCTGGAAATAGAGGGTTTCCTGCTTACAATGTTCGACTCACGTCTGCGTCTGGCAAACCAGATATACGACGAAGTGAAACGTCATTTCCAGGAACTGGTATTCAAAACCATTATCCAGCGAAACGTCAAACTGAGTGAGGCTCCCAGCCACGGAATACCTGCCATCTTGTACGATGCGGATTCTACAGGAGCAAAAAACCACCTGGCTTTGGCAAACGAAATTATAAACAAAAATTAAGAAGCATAGAAAGCTGAAAGAATAAACAAATATGGCCGTACAGAAAAAATTTGCATTGGGCAGAGGACTCGACGCGCTGATTTCTACAAACGACGAGGTTAAGACTTCGGGCTCTTCTTCCATCAACGAAGTGGAACTGAGTAAAATCTCGGTAAACCCGAACCAGCCGCGCCGCGAGTTCGATCCGATTGCCCTGCAAGAGCTTGCCGACTCAATAGCTGAAATCGGCATCATACAACCTATCACTTTACGCAAGCTGAATGAGGATTCATATCAGATAATAGCAGGAGAACGACGTTACCGTGCTTCTATACAGGCAGGGCTGAAGACTATTCCTGCTTACATCCGTACTGCCGACGATGAGAATGTAATGGAAATGGCTCTGATAGAGAATATCCAGCGCGAGGACTTGAACTCGCTGGAAATAGCTCTCGCCTACCAGCATCTGATCGAACAATATGAACTGACTCAGGAACGTCTGAGCGAACGTGTAGGCAAGAAGCGTACTACCATCGCCAATTACCTGCGACTGCTTAAACTTCCTGCTCCGATACAGGTTGCACTGAAAAATAAAGAAATAGATATGGGGCACGCACGTGCTTTGCTTGCACTGGATGACCCGAAGACACAGATACGTATTTTCAACGAAATAATAACCCAAGGGTATTCAGTCCGCAAGGTAGAAGAAATAGTAAAAGCCCTTTCAGCCGGCGAAAGCGTAGAGTCGGGAGGCAAGAAGATTGCTCCCAAAGGCGCCAAACTGTCTGAAGAATATACGATGTTGCAAAATCATCTTTGTACCTTCTTCGGTACAAAGGTGCAGCTTTCGTGCAGCAACAAAGGAAAAGGTAAAATCAGTATCCCGTTCAGCAACGAAGCTGATCTGGAAAGAATCATGGAGATACTGGACTCATTGAAACCAAAAGAATAAAAAGGACAAGTTTTGAGAGAACGATCGTTTACATATGTATTGTATATCGTACTGATGCTCTGTTTCGCATGGGGAGGAAGTACGGAAGGATATGCACAACGTGCACTCAAGCACCGGAAAGGCTTACTGAATGCCGATTCGATACGCGCGCAAAACGTGGCCGACAGCCTTGCTTTACTCGATACGCTGAATATACGTCAAAAGCGCATCGAGGAACTGGAAGCTCCGGTAGATACGGCCAGACTTATGCGTCAGAAAAAGCGCATCGAGGAACTGGAAGCTCCGGTAGATACGGCCAGACTTATGCGTCAGAGTGACTCTTTGCAAAGCCGGAAACCTGTAACCATAAAGGAGAAAAAGAAATGGCTTCCCACTCCCAATAATTCTATCTGGCTGTCGCTTGCCATACCTGGAGCAGGTCAGATATACAACCGGAAGTATTGGAAACTGCCTATCGTTTATGGAGGTTTCGTGGGATGTACTTATGCATTGACCTGGAACAGCAAGATGTATAAGGATTATACACAGGCATATCAGGACATCATGAGTGACAATCCGAATAACGACAGTTATATGGATTTCCTGCCAGCCGGATATACCAAAGAAGATGTACAAAACAGACTCGATTATTATCAAGAGTTGTTCCGTAAACGAAAAGATGTCTTCCGTCGTCAGCGAGATTTAAGTATAATTGCTTTCATCGGAGTTTATCTGTTGTCGGTAATCGACGCATATGTCGACGCTGAGCTATCGAACTTCGATATATCGAACGATCTGGGAATGACACTGGAACCTGCAATATTTAACGATGCATACCGCAAGCTTCCTCAAGGAATAGGCTTGCAATGCAGTATTAGATTTTAAATTATGAAAAAACTATGTATTGGCATACTCGCCTTCCTTAGCTTTTCGCCCCTCTTTGCCCAACAAACGGAAAAGAGTATTGTCGTCCGCTCCAGTTCTGGTGTGGAGGCAGCTGCCGATTTGCCCGAAGGTATGCTTTCTGAAACAGACAGTTTATATCTGGACTGGATTTCGAAAAATTATATCAATCTGGGAGAAAACTGTACTGCGACTTCTACCAATCCGGAAGTAAGCGACTCTATCTACATGGATCGTCTGCAACGTATTCCGGCCATCATCGAAATGCCGTATAACGAAGTGGTGCGCAAATTTATCGACATGTATGCTACCCGCTTGCGACAGAAGGTTGCATTCATGCTGAGTGCTAATAATTTCTACATGCCCATCTTCGAAGAGGCACTCGACTTGTACGACCTGCCGCTGGAGTTAAAATATCTTCCTGTCATCGAATCGGCCTTAAACCCGATGGCAACTTCCCGTCAGGGAGCCGTAGGCTTATGGCAGTTCATGCTGGCTACAGGTAAAATTTACGGACTGCAAGTAACCAGCCTGATCGATGAACGTCGTGACCCGATCAAGTCTACTCGTGCCGCAGCACGTTATCTGAAAGACTTATACGATATCTATCACGACTGGAATCTGGTACTTGCGGCTTACAATTGCGGTCCGGGCACAATAAACAAAGCTATCCGACGTTCGGGGGGAGAAAAGGACTTCTGGAAGCTGTACAATTATCTGCCTCAGGAAACTCGTGGATATGTGCCGGCATTTATCGCTGCAAACTATATCATGACCTATTATTGTGAGCATAACATCAGCCCGCTGGAAATGAGAATGCCGGAAGGAACAGATACCATACACATCTCTCGTCCGCTCAATCTCCAGCAGATAGCCGCCGTATGCAACTCAAACATCGATGAGCTTCGTGCCTTGAATCCAGAGTTTAAAAAAGATATCATTCCTGGAAATGAGAAGCCTTATGCGCTTCGCCTGTCCAATAAGATGATGAGCTGTTTCCTCGAAAACGAAGACAGCATATATAACTATAAACCGGAGGTCTATCAGACACGACGCAGCAAAGTAGAAGTAGCCGATATTAAATCGTCTGCCAAATCAGGAAAAGCCGTTTATCACAGAATCAGAAACGGAGAAACTTTGGGAGGCATTGCAGCCAAATATGGAGTAAGCGTATCGCAGTTACGTAGATTGAACGGAATCAAAGGCAGTAACATACGTGCCGGAAGATCACTCCGCATCCGATAAGTATCATATTTTTACACCGAAATATCATAAAAACCATCCCGACAATCCCAAGATTTGTCAGGATGGTTTTTCATTTTTCTATCTTCCTTTTCCATAGCTTTGTAAGAAAAAACTTCATTCTACTTGTTAAATTCTTTATTTTCTTTATTTTTGCAATATAGATTAAGGGAGTAATACAATGACGGATGAAAAACTTACACAAGAGCAAGCAGATGAAAAGCAAATAAATGATGCCTTTCAAGAACTTTTAGATCGATACCTGGAAAGCAAGCACCGCAAAAAAGTAGAAATAATCACCAAAGCATTTAATTTTGCCAAGCAAGCACATAAAGGTGTACGACGCCGTTCGGGCGAACCTTATATACTGCACCCTATTGCGGTAGCACGCATTGCGTGTGTAGAAATCGGACTGGGGTCTACCTCCATCTGTTCGGCTTTGCTGCATGATGTAGTAGAGGATACCGACTATACGGTGGAAGATATAGAAAATCTGTTCGGACCTAAAATTGCACAGATTGTAGACGGACTGACAAAAATATCTGGAGGCATTTTCGGCGACCGCGCTTCGGCTCAGGCTGAAAATTTCAAAAAGCTCCTGCTTACAATGAATGACGACATCCGAGTCATTCTGATAAAAATAGCCGACCGTCTGCACAACATGCGTACCCTCGGTTCCATGCTTCCCAGCAAACAATATAAGATTGCGGGAGAAACCCTTTACATCTATGCTCCTCTTGCCAACAGACTAGGTCTGAACCGCATAAAAACAGAACTGGAAGACCTGAGTTTCAAATACGAACATCCGGAAACTTACAAAGAGATACAAGACAAGCTGCAAGCTACTCAGGCAGAGCGTGAAAGCGTCTTTACCGAGTTTACAGCTCCTATCCGTGCACAACTGGATAAGATGAAAATACCTTATCGCATTCTGGCACGTGTAAAATCTCCTTATTCCATCTGGAACAAGATGCAGACCAAGCATATCACGTTCGAAGAAATCTACGATATCCTTGCTGTGCGCATCATCTTTACTCCAAGAAACGAAGAAGAGGAACTGAACGACTGTTTCGATATCTATGTAGCTATCTCGAAAATATACAAGCCTCACCCCGACCGTCTGCGCGACTGGGTAAGCCATCCGAAAGCTAATGGCTATCAGGCACTGCACGTAACACTGATGAGTAACAAAGGGCAATGGATTGAAGTGCAAATCAGAAGTGAACGCATGAATGACGTTGCCGAGCAAGGATTTGCAGCTCACTGGAAATACAAGGAAGGTGGAGGCAGTGAAGATGAAGGCGAACTGAGCAAGTGGCTGAAGACCATTAAGGAAATTCTGGACGATCCACAGCCTGATGCGCTCGATTTCCTCGATACCATCAAACTGAACCTGTTTGCATCCGAAATTTTTGTCTTCACCCCCAAAGGAGAAATCAAGACTATGCCGCAAAACTGTACGGCACTCGATTTTGCTTTCTCTATCCATACATTCCTGGGCAGTCACTGTATCGGAGCTAAGGTAAACCATAAACTGGTTCCACTAAGCCACAAGCTACAAAGTGGTGATCAGGTAGAAATACTTACTTCCAAATCACAAAAGGTACAGCCTTCGTGGATAAACTTTGCCACCACAGCAAAAGCCAAGGCTAAGATACAAGCTATTCTGAAGCGTGAAAAGAAAGAAATGCAGCAGAAAGGTGAAGATATGCTTACCGATTTCTTCCATCAGGAAAACCTGCCGTCAAATGATGAGAATATCAAGAAGCTCTGTAACCTGCATCACGTAAAGAATTACGATGAACTGACCTTAAATATCGGTCAGGGAATATTCTCATTAGGTGAAGCAGACAAAAACGAACTGAAGGAAAAGCCATCGCCTACCAACTGGAAGAAATATATCAGCTTTGCATTCGGAGGAACCAGTAAAAACAAGCAGGAAGAGAAACAAGCTGAACAGCCTGCACTGAATATAGACAAAAAGAAAATCATCAAGCTGACTCCTGATGCCATTCAGAAAAATTACATTCTGGCTGATTGCTGTAAACCGATTCCGGGGGATGATGTACTTGGTTACATTGACGATAACAACCGTATTGTCATTCATAAACGTCAGTGCCCGATTGCAGCCCAGCTGAAGACCAGTTTCGGTAACCGACTGCTTGCTGTAGAATGGGAAACAGGCAAAGCATTAAACTTCCCGGTCAATGTATACATTAAAGGTATAGACGGCATAGGAGTCCTCAATCAGGTTACACAAGTTATATCTCAACAGTTGAATGTAAATATTCATAAATTGAATATTGAATCGAACGATGGTATTTTCGAAGGTCGCATTCAGCTTTACGTACACGATGTAGATGATGTGAACACCATCTGTACAAACCTTAAAAAGATAGATCACATCAAGAAAGTAACCCGTATCGAAAACTTTGAAGATACAATTGCCGACTAAAAAAACGTATCTTTCTGATGATGGCAATAACAGATTACAACCATTAAGACGAAATAGAGATATTCAGCAAATTTCTCTAAAAAATACAATGGCATATGAAGATAATAGACCATAATCACTTCATATGCCATTTTTATTGTTGTTTTTCGTTGTTTCCTCACATATACGACGTCCGGAAAAAGTCTGACGATCGCTTAAAAAGACCTAGAATTAAGTCACCAGCCAAACAATTCACACCTGCAAGCATCAGGTGAGATAATCCAGCTCCTTACGCATACTGAGCAAATCTTCTTTGATACGCCGCAAGCGGTCGATGATTTCGGCCGTATCACGAATGCTTTCTTTATTCTGCTTCAAACGCTGTCTGGCCCCAGCAAGAGTCATTTTCTTTTCTTTTACAAGATGATATACCAGGCGAATATTTTCAATATCCTCTTTCGTATACTGCCGGATATTTCCTCCCGCCTTCTTGGGAGCAATTATAGGAAACTCCTTCTCCCAATAGCGCAAAAGTGACTCGTTTACATCAAACATTTCCGCCACTTCACGAATAGAATAATATAATTTCAAATTTTTATCGCTCTTCAAAGCCATGTCCTTTCTGTTTAGTCTGTAATATTAATCGAATACCTTACCGTGGTTGGCAGCAATCTGAATCATCTTGTCGTAATCATCCGCATCCAAATCCATGAAGTAATAGTTCACCGGATTCATAATCTGCCCTTTCAGATGCACTTCGTAGTGTAAATGCGGTCCGGTACTCTTCCCCGTACTTCCTACCTTGCCAATAGTTTCTCCACGCACTACTTTCTGCCCTACCTTCACATCAATTTTACTCAAGTGAGCATATCGGGTAACATAACCGAAACCATGATTAATGACAATACAGTTGCCATACAATCCTTCCCAGCCTGCTTTCTGTACCGTACCGTTTCCAGTGGCATACACCGGTGTACCCACGTTTGCCGAAAAGTCCATACCCGCATGAAACTTAACAGTCTTATAAATAGGGTCGATACGATTTCCATATCCCGAAGCCGTCTGCTTCAAATCCTTGTTGGCCACCGGCTGGATGGCAGGAATACATGCCAGCATATCATCCTGTTTCTTACACAACTCTACTACCTCGTCAAACGATTTCGACTGCATATAAATCTGACGTGAAAGCAAGTCCATCTTCTGAGTAGTATTCACTACCAGCTTGGCATTTGCCATATCCATCAAATCCTCGTAACGGTTCGTTTTACCGTAACTGGCCGAACGCAAGGCATCCGCCACGGGATCTGCCTGCATAATCACCCGGTACAGATTATCATCACGCTGCTGAAGCTGCTGCATCACACCAAGAGCCTCGTCAAGACGGGTAGATAAAATATGATATTGTGAAAGTAAGCGCGAATTTTCCACACGCAGGTCCTTTTCCGAAGGAGAACCGAAAATCAGCAACAGGATGATAAAACATCCTGCGCCCAGTCCCATACCCACAAACAGACGCCGCAAATAGCTCATCGCCCGCTGGCGCATAGTGGGATAAATACGGTCGTATGTACGCGTTTTCGGATTATAAATATAATAGACTTTACGCATTCAAATCTAATTTTGAAAAATTTTAAGATGCAACACATCAAGTTTTTGCATCAAACATACGGACAAAAATAATAAAACCGATTATCTTTGCAAATCAATTTTGAGAATATTAACTACAAGACATTATAAGCATTATGTTGACAGCAAACGAAATCCGCGACTCATTTGTAAAATTCTTTGAGTCGAAAGGACATCAGATTGTGCCTTCAGCACCGATGGTCATCAAAGACGACCCGACATTGATGTTCACCAATGCAGGTATGAACCAGTTTAAAGATATTATTCTGGGCAATCATCCTGCGAAATACAAACGTGTAACCGACTCACAGAAGTGCTTGCGTGTGAGTGGAAAACATAACGACCTGGAAGAAGTAGGTCACGATACATACCATCATACCATGTTCGAAATGCTGGGTAACTGGTCTTTCGGCGACTACTTCAAGAAAGAAGTTATCGGATGGGCATACGAATATCTGGTAAAGGTATTGAAACTCGATCCGAAAGATTTGTATGTAACCGTATTCGAAGGAAGCCCTGAGGAAGGACTTGCCCGCGACGATGAAGCTGCCGGATACTGGGCTCAGTATTTCCCCGAAGATCATATCATCAACGGCAACAAGCACGATAACTTCTGGGAAATGGGTGATACAGGTCCTTGCGGCCCGTGTTCTGAAATCCACATCGACTCGCGTTCGGCAGAAGAAAAGGCTGCTGTTCCGGGACGTGAACTGGTTAACAAAGATCATCCGCAGGTTATTGAAATCTGGAACCTGGTGTTCATGCAGTACAACCGCAAGGCTGACGGAACACTGGAACCACTTCCAGCAAAAGTAATCGATACCGGTATGGGATTCGAACGTCTGGTACGTACCTTGCAGGGCAAGACATCCAACTACGATACTGACGTTTTCCAGCCTATCATCAAGGCAATCGGCGATTTGTCTGGTAAGAAGTATGGCGACGATGAAAAGGTAGACGTAGCTATGCGCGTAGTAGCCGACCATATCCGTACCATCGCCTTCTCTATCACCGACGGACAGTTGCCGTCTAATGCAAAGGCTGGTTACGTAATCCGCCGAATCCTGCGCCGTGCCGTTCGCTACGCTTACACTTTCCTCGGACAGAAACAAGCATTCATGTATAAGTTGCTTCCTGTACTGATTGAAAATATGGGTGGTGCTTATCCTGAACTGAAAGCACAGCAGGCATTGATTGAGAAAGTTATGAAGGAAGAAGAAGAATCATTCCTCCGCACTCTGGAAACCGGTATCCGCCTGCTCGATAAGACAATGGCTGAAGCCAAAGCTGCCGGCAAGACTGAAATCAGCGGTGTAGACGCATTTACACTGTACGATACTTTCGGATTCCCATTCGACCTGACTGAACTTATCTTGCGTGAAAACGGTCTGACTGCCGATGTGAAAGGCTTCGAAGCTGAAATGCAGAAGCAGAAACAGCGTGCACGTAACGCTGCTGCTGTAGAAACAGGCGACTGGGTTACCCTGAAGGAAGGCGAAACTCATTTCGTGGGTTACGACTATACAGAATACGAAACCAGCATTCTGCGTTACCGTCAGATTAAACAGAAGAACCAGACTCTCTACCAGATTGTACTGAGCGAAACTCCGTTCTACGCAGAAAGTGGTGGTCAGGTAGGTGATACCGGCGTACTGGTAAGCGAATTCGAAACCATCGACATCATCGATACCAAGAAAGAAAACAATCTTCCTATCCACATTGCAAAGAAACTTCCGGAACACCTGGATGCTCCGATGATGGCATGTGTAGATACAGACAAACGTGCAGCTTGTGCAGCCAACCACTCTTGTACACACTTGCTGGACGAAGCATTGCGTCAGGTACTGGGTACTCACGTAGAACAGAAGGGTTCTCTTGTTACTCCTGACTCTTTGCGTTTCGACTTCTCTCACTTCCAGAAAGTAACTCCGGAACAGATTCGCGAAGTAGAACATCTGGTTAATGCTAAAATCCGCGAAAACGTTCCTTTGACTGAATACCGTAACCTGCCTATCGAAAAGGCAAAAGAACTGGGTGCAATCGCTTTGTTCGGTGAAAAATATGGCGACGAAGTACGTGTCGTACAGTTCGGTTCATCTATCGAATTCTGTGGTGGTACTCACGTATCGGCAACAGGAAAGATTGGTATGGTGAAGATTATCTCAGAAAGCTCTGTTGCTGCCGGTGTACGCCGTATCGAAGCTGTTACAGGTGCGAAGGTTGAAGAAATGTTCGATACTGTACAAGATACTATCAACGATCTGAAAGCTTTGTTCAACAACGCTCCCGACCTGAAAGCCGCTATCTCGAAATACATCGAAGAAAATGCCGGTCTGAAGAAACAGATGGAAGAATTCATGAAGGAAAAAGAAGCTGCTGTAAAGAACAAGCTGATTGAAGGTGCAAAAGAAATCAACGGTGTGAAAGTTATTCAGGCTGTTCTTCCGATGCCAGCTGACGCAGTCAAGAATATTGCCTTCCAGTTGAAAGGACAGTTCCCTGAAAACTTGTTCGTAGTAATTGGTAGCGTATTCGAAAACAAGCCGTTGCTTACTGTTACCATGAGCGACGATCAGGTGAAAGCCGGACTGAATGCCGGACAACTGGTTCGCGAAGCTGCCAAACTGATCCAAGGTGGTGGTGGTGGTCAGCCTCACTTTGCAACTGCCGGCGGTAAGAATCCTGACGGACTTAGTGCAGCAGTCGACAAGATTGTAAGCCTGGCTGGTTTCTGATTGTAAATTACAAGAATAAAATACAAAAAGGTTCTATCATTTTCCCGCTATGGGGTGATAGAACCTTTTTTATTACAGATTAGGATGGTTAGCGTACAAATCAATTATTGCAGTCTGACAAGAATCTTCAATCCAAAGATAGAGTATTGATGAACAAGCAATTATCCTACAGAATTCAGCTATGCAGGTTATCTACAGGAACAATGCTGATAAGCTCATATTCATATATGTTTATCGGACACTCATCTAAACCAATAGCTCTTCTTTCTTGAATTTGAATTCCGGCCTCTACCTTTTCTTCTTTCCGAACGTGTTTCTCTTATCCTACAAATCCAGATAAGTCTTCAGTGCCTTTACATATTCTTCCATCGCTTTTCTGCCTGTTTCTGTAATCCGGCACGATGTACGAGTCTTTTTTCCGACAAACTCTTTCTCTACCTGAATGTATCCCGCCTTGCTCAGTTTATCCAGTTGCACACTGAGATTACCGGCAGTAGATTCAGTCTTCTCTTTCAAGTACACAAAGTCGGCCTCATCTACCGATAATAGGATAGACATAATCGCCAGACGCAGTTGCGAATGTATCAACGGATCTAGTTCAGCAAGCATAAGCAGCGGCTTTTTTATTCAACAAATGTCCTGGTATCACCATCATAAGCAAGAAAGAAAAACCGAAATATAGATTCCATTCCGGAGCCACTCTACCGCCATTTGTCAGTACCATCAGCATATAGACAGCAACCAAAAAGGCAACAAGAGGTGAATACACCAGGGCTGGAACCCGAACAATCAGACCGGTAATCGAAGTTCCTATACCCGCATATAGCAAACACAGCGGAAGCATCAAGCCAAAATTGCACGAACCAATCACCATACCTATCAGTAGCATGGCCACAACAGTCAGTCCGAACAACGATCCTACGATGCACCAGGTATGAGCAAGCATCTTATCCATATGTGTTACCACAGAAGGTTTCTTACGAACCTGAAGCACTTTCATAACAATGGCAGGAATAAACATCAAAAACCACAAGGCGTTCCACAACGGTCTGCCTGTGATATACACGGCTGCATATACAACTACAGAAAGCACTACTGCAGCATATCCATAAATCAGAAAAACATTACCACTACCCCGTTCCAAATTTTCTTTCGTCATTTGAATCATCTGGGAAATCAGTTCCAGACTTTCTTTTTCTGTAAACATCTTCTTTTCTTCCATACTCCTTACATTTTTAAAAGATAAAACAGTTTATTTTATAAACTACTACTGCAAAAAAAATAGAAATCCGCGCGTTTATTCCTATTTCTATTACATCACAAATATAAAGTAGTTTATTTTATAAACCAAATATTCTGTTGTTTTTTTCTGAAAAAAGTAAATTTCCTACCAAGTCAATTGTAATAAAGCACAACTATCCATGAAGATTTTGCTGTGATCAACGCATAATAAAACATTGCTGTCCAACAAAACATTTTCGAAAGCTCATAGTCGCTTGTAATATAGCAGTTGGTTTATTCATTGATACAACAGAGTTTTCAAAGCCTTAAATACAATTGATAATCAAAAGATTGATGAAATTTATCATACACTGATAACAATAAAAAAACTCTTCCCAAAGGCTTTTAAAAAAGACCTTCAGAAAGAGTTTCTATAATATCAGCAATTTCTGCCCAAAATATCTCGATGTTTTTTTATTTTCTGTACAAAAGTTCAGCAAGTTCGTACAAAAATTTTCAGAGAAATTATGTACTCCGTCGCAAGCCCAGCAATCAAAGATTACCGAAATATGTATCGAGCAACTTTTTCGCAGCCGAGAACGAAGTAGCCTTTCCCTGCAATACCTCCTGTTCCTGAGCTGTAAGCATCGAAGCGATAGCCGGATTGTTGTAGAAACTATCACGCAAATGTTCGTTTATCGTTTCATACATCCAGTATTTAGCCTGTTCGTTGCGGCGGTAATCAAAGTATCCGTTCTTCTTCACAAAGTCGATATAACTGTACACCATGTCCCAGATCTCCTTGATTCCGATACCATAAAAACCTGAATACGTTAGCACCTGTGGTGTCCACCCCGATTCAGGAGCCGGAAACAGATGCAGTGCATTGCGGAAATGAGCAGCAGCCAGCTTCGCCTTCTCGATGTTATTACCATCAGCCTTGTTGATGATGATACCGTCTGCCATCTCCATTATACCACGCTTGATACCTTGCAGTTCATCTCCTGTTCCGGCAAGCTGTATCAGCAGGAAGAAATCCACCATCGAATGAACGGCCGTTTCGCTCTGTCCTACTCCCACTGTTTCAACAAAGATTTTATCGAAACCTGCTGCTTCGCACAAGATAATCGTTTCACGGGTTTTACGGGCTACACCACCCAGCGAACCGGCAGAAGGGCTGGGGCGGATAAAGGAATCTGGATGAACGGAAAGTTTTTCCATACGGGTTTTATCTCCCAAAATACTTCCTTTCGAACGCTCACTGCTCGGGTCGATAGCCAGTACAGCCAGCTTACCTCCACGTTCCAGTACATGCAGGCCGAATACATCAATCGACGTACTCTTCCCCGCTCCGGGAACACCACTGATACCCACACGGATAGAATTGCCTGAATACGGCAGACATTTTTCGATAACCTCCTGTGCGACTGCCTGATGCTCGGGTTTCACACTCTCTACCAGCGTGACAGCCTGACTAAGTACGGTTACATCGCCTTTTACGATACCTTCCACGTACTCGCCTACGGTAAACTGACGGCGCTTGGGTTTCTTTCTCAGGTTCAAATAAGGATTTATACTGGAGGGTTGTTCGATACCCTTGTTAACAGTCAATCCCTTGTACTCCTCACTGTTCTCAGGGTGTTCCATAGTCTTAGTATTTTAAGTTGATAATAATAGCCTTACGAGAGATCTTAAGGCTGTACGATTTTTGCCTTTACCCGAATGGTAACCGACGGTTTATTCGGGTCGTTGGTAATCATCAGTACACGGGGAGTACCTTTCACACGCGAAAGATTCTCACCAAGTACGGTAATCTTCAGCTTAGCAGATTCACCCGGCTTCAGTACCGTTTTCTTCAAATTGACGGCTAGAGCGATGTTGAACACCTGCATATCCTGAATCAGCAAATCGGTCTTTCCCGTATTGGTAATGATGACATTCTGCGATTTTTTCTGTTTCGGTTTCAGCGGAGGAAACTCCAGCTGTGTAGTAGAAAGCGAAATCTGCGGAGGATTGTTCTTCTGCTGTTCAGTCAGTCCTGAGAAATCCGGTAACAAGACTGTCGATACAGGTATTTCGTTGTCGCTTCCCACTTTATCGCCCGGATAGCGTGACAGATACACCGATGTACGGGTAATACCGAACTTTGGAAGTTTTTCCGTATCGAGCGTAACGATAATCTTACCGTTCTTACCTCTTCCCAGCACTTCGGGAACTGCCTTTGCACTCAGATAAGGAGGCAGATGCATCAGCACCGGAGAATAAGCTTTATTGGATGTATTGGCTACCAGAATACTAAATTCAGGATGGTCGCCTTTATTGACATCTTTAAATTCTATTTCATCTTTGTCCAGACGGATTGCACCAAACCCGAAAGGATGGGTAAACGAATAATTTCTGGCGTCGGCTGTTACTTCACCATTAAATTCCAGATAAATAGGACGATAAGAAGCGTTGCAGTAAATACCGACTTCTTTATAGAAATGTCCGATAGCCTCTGCGTCGAAAACGGCTGTTACCGTACCTTTTCCACCGGCAGGTATCGGAGACTTAGTCCAGTCGACCTCCGTACAGCCGCAGGAAGAAGTTACTTTCGAAATAACCAGCGGTTTGTCACCCGTATTCGTGAAATTATAAGTAATGGTCACCGGATTGCGCCAAAGCACATATCCCAACTCCTGCACATTCTTGTCGAATGTTATTTTCGGCTGTGCCTGAGCAACCAAAACTACGGCAAACAATATATTGAATAGAAATAAAATGCGTTTCATCTTTCAGTGTGTTACTTGTTTAGAGTGAACAAAGATAAAGAGAAAATCAAAGACGAACAAAGGTTGGTGGTGAATTAATATAAATTTGCCGATACAGCGGTAAAAAGAAATACAGGCTGATGCAGATTTTTCCAATATGGAAAATACATCAGCCTGTACTGTTTTCTAATGAATTATTCTACTGTCAGAGATTGTCCTCCTGTGTGTCCGCTGAACTCGGGAGCATAAACCGACTGAATGGTTGCCACACCAGCCTGATAATTTCCCGCACGGTCTAAATAAACTTCATACTCCAGCGTATATGTACCCTTCGGCATCCGGTCGATAAAGAGTTCGGTCGAAGCATCCCGGTTCACCTGATAATATCCCAGACCGTTGTTCCAATGATAGCCGGACAACTGGTTTTCCGGTTCCATACATGCCGCACGCTCATCCTTTATCCGGATAAAGTCCATGTCGCGATCAGCCTTTACCGTCAGTCGTACAGTCAGTTTATCTCCAGCATGCAAGGCAGTCTTCCGCGAAACCTGCTTACCGTCGAACCAATACTCACGTACTATTGAAACGCCGTTACCTTTTGCCGGAAGTACCTTATCCATATCCTCCAGATACTGCGCATATACAGCTCCCCAGCCTATACCGGTTCCCGACTTCGAAACGACAATACGTTCCACACGAGTATCCGTTCCGGTCAGCGTCTTTCGGGTATATCCTAAGGCATCGTCCGGAGTACGTACCTCGATATTACCGGCTACTGCCTTCATCTTTCCATTCACCTGCAACTGCTTACCGGAGCCATTCAAGAAAGCATACACCGCATCTGCTGTTGCAATACCGCTTTCCCATACCTGAACCTGCTTCTGTTTGAGCAGCCAAAGCTTCATATCGGCCAGCATATCCGCATCGGGAGCAATCTGCCTGATAGCTTCCATAGCAGCTACCTGTGCAGGGATTCTGTAATTGCTCCATGAATAAGGCGCTTTCGGTGTATCGAAATAGACTCCCAGTTGCGGCGTACTTACCGTATACTCCTTAACAGACTGAACCAGTTCCTGAGCCTGACGCTTTCTGCCATCAGCCTGCATAATGAGAGCAATCATCGCCTTCTCACCGATAGAATACTCAGCCGAACGGTTTTCCAGCTTATCCGTCATATAGGCGTTTATCTGTTTATCTGCCAACGAAGCAGCCTGCCCATCGAGGGCACAAACATACAGATAGTGTACCACCTGCCCGTTGGGAACAAGGTTTTTCGCACCTTCCTTTTCCGCCTTCTTCATCATTTCATAATCTTCTTTCACTGCGTTCTGCAAATAGCGCAAAGCTTGTGTATACATCGGAGCGACCTTTCCGTCGAGCGTCACGTTCATGTGCTGCAAACGTGCCAGCATCTCCACAATCTGCGTTGTAATATATCGACTACCTGTCATACCCTTATACCAGCTCCATGAGCCATCGGGAAGTTGCAGTTCTTGTAAACGTTCTACCGAAGTACGCAGGCGGTTGTCCATCGAATTCAGATCGAACAACAAAGCTATACGCCGTTTCTGTTCGCCTTCCTCAATTGCTTCGGAAAGCCACGGAGTTTCTTCCAGCAACAGATTCTTCAAATCCTGATTGCGTTCGAGATTACTCAAAAGCGTTTCTTTACTTCCTCCCTGAGCAATCCAGGTATCAAACACCTGTTTGATGCGGGGATTTGCCTTTACAATAGCCTCAGCAAGTGAATTGGCATAATAGGCAGTTGCCCACGACAATGCATCTTCTTCTGCCGGATTGCCGATAACAGGCAGCGCCTGAACAGCATACCAGTCGGGATTTGCAGTCAGCTCCACTGTCAGCCGTCGTTCGGTAGCCGTTTTGCTCTGCTTGTTGAACAAGTCTTCGGTTCCGACTTCCGTCATGCTTTCTCCACTCAATTGGACAGGAATGGTTTCCGTCATCCACTGCTTGTCGGTCAGTACCGGCAAGTAATGCTGTTCGCCGTCGCTATATTCTCCAGCCTCGGCCGTAATCCGGCATACCACCATATCATATTTATCAGGAATCTGGCAGTCAAACCGTACGACTCCCGTTGTTCCTTCTGCCACACTGAACGGTTGCTGATAATCGTAAACCACTTCTTCTGTCACCGGATCGTATAATTTGATACCGGCATTCCCTTCAATCTTGTCCATCGACAGATTGACCAGCGAAGCAGCAATAACGGTTCGGTCACCTTTGCGGACAAAACGCGGCATATTAGGTTGTACCATAAATGGCTTGCTTGTCTTCACGGTCTGCGTCAGCATGCCGTAATCGACATCCTGTGTATGCGCCAGTCCTGTGAACTTCCATTCGGTCAACGCATCCGGTACGGTAAAGACGATACTTATCCTACCCAGTGAATCAGTCCGCAAATTCGGATAGAAAAAGGCTGTTTCGGCAAAGTTCTCACGCACCGGAATCATCGTTTCTTTATCATCTGTTCCTTCGACAGCTGCATCATTTTCTACAATCTGCAAAACTTCTTCTACGCCAGCACTGCCGCTTTCTTTTTTAAAGCCGGACGATACAATATCCGGAGAGGCGACTACCGCCGATTCCTCAACAGTCATGACAGGCTGATATTTCACCTCTACGGCATTTCCGGCATCGTGTTTCGCCAGAATACGGGTTGATGTGCCAGCCAGATTGATGCCTCGCATATAAACATTTCCGGAAAAGACCAGCAAAGAACTATACTCACCATTCAGCAGATTCAGTCCGGTGTACGTCCTTACGTATGGAAAACCTGCAAACATGCCGATTCCCTGGTTTGCCGACAACATACCTGCATAAATCCATGGAACAGGACGAGAGAACCACAGATTAAAACGCCAGTCGTGCTGGTACAGCTTATCGAGCGAAGCATCGTAAAGCGATGCCATCACATTAGCTTTTACCGGATTTCCGGCCGCATCTGTAATATGCATGCTCCATTCTTCCTTATTGCCCGGCTGCAACTTATCTCTGAAAGTTTCCCACTTCAATGTCAGTTTCTTTTCCGGTTCCGGCCGGATGATTGTCGCCTGCTTGCTATACAGGCTGCCGTTCCGCATGAAAGCAAAGTTTACGGTAATACCATCGCCATACACCTCCCGATACGGATAACTGAATTTCTTGATTTCATCATTCAGTGTCAATCGCTGAGAATCTATCCGTTTGCTTCCACTGTACACATCGACCAGCAGATATATATTCTTTTCACTGGTTCCCACATACAAGGTTGCCGGAGCCGATTCGTTAAACTCGGTTCCATCCTGATAGAACCAGTCGACAGCAGGATACGGGAGTCGTGTATCCAGACGCGAGAACAATGTAAAATCTTGCTCTGCCGTACATACTCGTCCCTGCGCATCCGTTGCAGAAATTTCAATGCGATATCTGCCCGAAGGCAATGTAAGCAATTCGGAAGGAACAAACGAACGTTGAGCTTCCGCCTTGCCTTCCAGTTGCAATCCGGCTTTCTTGCCCGCTTTATCCAGTGCAAACACACGGTAAGCGACCTCTGTCTGTACAGGAGTTCCATTCAGGTTCAATGCCATAAACTGCACCTTTTCCTGTTTCTCACGCATGACCATACCCGACAGTCCGCGTATCTGCAAGCCCAACGACTGCTTACCCACCGGAAGTGACAAGGTGTTTGTCTGTGTTTCGGCCGCTCCATCGGTTACCTCTGCCTGTACTTCATATACATAATAACGGTGCTCCAGCATATCCCTTCCGGTTGTTTCCGGGGCAGTAAGCACCACACGGACACTAAAATTTCCATCAGCATCCGTCTGCACCTCACCGTTATCCAACTCTACTTTATTCATACCTCCCATACGGAACCACATATATTCCGAACGGGATATCGTATATTTTACCTTTGCCATGCGGACTGGTGCTCCGGCAAATGTCTTTGCTTCTCCTTTCACCACAATGGAATCGCCCATATTATATGTATCTTCGTACGGAGTAAAGACCACATCAAAAGTAGGACGCTTGTATTCCTCTACCTTGATAATGGCAGAAGCTCCATCCATCGACACATAATAAGTACCGGGAAGCAGGTTCTGTGGCAGCACAAATTCACCCGACAATACGCCAAAATCGTCTGTCGATACGGTATATTCGGCTACATTACGCTCGGAAGAATACAGTTTCAGAGAACTTTTTTCGCCCTTTATCACACGAAGAGAATCACCGTTCTGTTCGTAAACCATACCGGAAACATATACTTTCTGTCCCGGACGATACAACGAACGGTCGGTAAACAGATTTACCTTCTTCTTCCATCCCTGCACTGTTTCTCTGACAAACGAAGCATTTCCTCCTATACTTGAAATAGCAGTGAAATCATTTCCTGCCATACGGACATTGTAATAAATCCTGCCCGAACGGGGAACATCTACCGTAACACTGCCTTTACCATCGGTCTTATATACCTGAAGTACATTGTATTCATTTCCGTTCAACCGATACGTAACCACTTCTGCACCCGGAACTGGTCTGCCCGTCAGTTTATCTACAGCAACAAACTCCTTGCGTCCCTCTGACACAGGAATACTGATGCACTGATAAGGAGAAACAAACAACAACGAATAATCAATACCTTTCGCACTCCCTTGAGGAATTTGCTTTAACATGTAAATTCCCGCTTCGGGCAATGTATAATGCAATACCGTATCACGTTTCTCGTAATCGGGGGTAGAAGGCAAGGCGTAGTAACGTGAAGCCACTTTTGTACCGTAATTCTGTATCAACGTTTCTTCCTTCAGATTGCCGCGAATCAATGAAGAAGCAGGAGATATATTCAGACGATACAATTCGAAAGACACTCCTTTCAGATTGGCATACGTCAGGTTCATATCCGCTTCATAGTTGGGATATACAAAAGGAATATTCATTGAAAGATACGGACTGGAAGCAAAATCAATGTATGAACGCAACTGAGACACCCATTCGTGCTTAGGATATTTTTCAATTCCTTCTCGTGCCGCCTCAACCGACTTAAGCAGTTCATTGTTCATGCGATAGACATAGGCCAGCTTTACATATACATCGGCACAGACAGGCAGATCCTTGTATTCTTCTGCCAGCTTACGCAATTCCTCCGCTACCTGCTCCGGTGTCAGCGCTTCACGTACGATGCTACTTCCCGCCCCTTCCCAGCAGTACAACAAACGGGCTTCCTTAGTCAGTAAAGCTGCCTGACGGTTGCTTTCACCGTAGAAAGCAATCAGTCCGTCGTACAGTGACAATGCTTCCGACACACATTTCAGTCTGTCGGAATTAAAACGATAAACAGACAAACGCTCAATTGCCTGCCGGGAAAGCAAGTCGAACATATTATCATCCAGATACTTTTCACTCAGCTCGCCGGAAGTTGTCATCGGACGGAAATCCTTGGCAGAAGCCTTACCCAGTACCTCTCTGTCTTTCAGCGAAAGACGGAAATACCGTATTGCATCATCTTCCGTACCCAACTGCTGATTATCTAGTATCAGGCTACCCATTACATGATTCAGTGCGGCACACCCCACCCTATCTGTTTCGCTTTCTGCCCATTTCCGGATGCCATCGTACTCTGCCTGTGCACTGTCCGGAGTAAGCTGGATGCGTGATTCAGCACGCACAATATAGGCCTTCATCATCTGAGGGATGTTCTTTTCACTCTTTGCTTTAGTGTATATTTTATCAACTACACCAATAACCGTTTTCGGCAAGTCCTTCTTTTGGGCTGCTTCTACTTCTTTCCAAAGTTCATTATAACTCTGTGCCTGCAATACAGATGGAAACAAACTGAAAAACAGTATCAGCCAGCTCATCAAATGTACTTTCTTCATATCGCATATAGTTTGGTTTCACATAACATTGTTCTATAAAGAAAAGAAATTTTCACTTAAATGCTGCACAGATTTTAATTAAATTATCTGAAAGACTAAGTAAGTTACCATAAAAGACATTGAAACCTTATCCCAAAACATGCTGATGTTTCTTCTAAAAGATGCTCATGTTTTCCCCAAAAAATGCTGATGCTTTACAGAACTTCTGCCCGTATTTTTCAAAAAAAAATCCTTCGCGCTCCTGTATTTCCAAAGAAATTCCAAGAAGCGCAAAGGATTATGAAGGCATCCTTTAACGGGCTGTGGTACAAAATTTTCTGTCGTATCCGACACTATCAACGGGGTGCTTAAACCTTTCTGTCATTACATTTTCATAAGCATATCAGTTTGCCTTCCAAATTATATAGAGATTGTGTACTGTGTTGATTTTCAATTAAATTAAACGATATTCATCATATACACCCCAACAAATAAAAAGCGCCCACCTTATATATATTCACATCTATTGTTTCATATCTTATATCCGATTATAAGCCTTCATTCAAATAGACTTCCAGATTGGTATATCCTTCACGACTTAACGTTACTGCTGGTCCATCTGCCGGATTCTCGGGATCCAGTCCGTGTTTTCTTTCCCACACGTCGGGCATACCGTCACCATCAGTATCCAGAAGAGCCTGCAAATCGGTATTTCCGCCGGAAAGGTCTACCCATGGCGATGAAGCTCCTTCAGGCATGACATCCTCGGGCAAGTCGATTATGCCAGGCGAACTGGCAGCCTTTTTGTCAATGCTTCCCATATAAGTCGCCGTACCGGTGCGAGTTTCTCTTACAATCCGCTCATCGATTTCATCTCTCCATTTGGAACATCCGGCTGAAGCCAGCACTTTCTCGAAGGCTTCGGCAGCTGTGTGAGTAGTAACAATACCTGTTTCCAATGGAGCTTTCAGCCGTATCGTATCGCGTGTGACGGAAGAAAAGTATCCGTCGGCACTTGCCGTATCGAGCTGTTCGTATATACCTTTCGTCCAGTTATCGGCTGAAACTTCGGGAAAGCCTTCTACTACATTACCATCCACATAAAACTTTCCCCACACATGCAGCATGGGATGCCAGATGTTGGGCTCCCCTTTCTTGTTATAACAATATTTTTTAGAACGCACACCGACAGAAGCAATCCGATAACGCACCTTGTTATGAGGTGTGGCAGGACCGGGTTTATAATAATTATTCACGATATTGACTTTCATTCCTTCGCCTCCATAGCAGCCATTGCCAGCCCAGTTGTAGTACACATTGTTACGGATATCCACATACTCTCTGGTCTGTGTTCCCGGACGAGGTCCCATACGCGGAACTCTACTCACATGATGTGCCATGAGATTATGATGGAACGAGGCATGATCTCCTCCTACTATACCGCCATATCCGTGCGCTCCCTTGGCATGCCCTCCGTTATTCAGACTTTCTGAGATGATACACCATTGTACGGTAGTATTCTCATTTCCATATACAGAGCAAGTTTCGTCTACCGACCAGCTGATGGAGCAATGGTCTACAATGATATTGCGATGATCGGTAGCTCCAAGTCCGTCGGGTTCTCCCTTGTTTTCGTTGCCAACCCGAAAGCGTACATAACGGATTATAACATCGTCTGCCTTGATAGTTACCGGATAACGTGCAATACATACTCCACGTCCCGGAGCTGTCTGTCCGGCAATGGTCAGGCTATCGTTCACTATTTGCAGGGGACGGTTCAGAAAAATGTTACCCGAAACATCGAACACCACGGTACGTGCCCCTTTCTTATTTACAGCATATCGGAGAGTTCCTTCCTGCTCTCCATCTTCGAGTGTGGTAACATGATATACCTTACCCCCTCTTCCTCCGACAGTGTATCTTCCGAATCCTTCAGCTCCCGGAAAAGCCGGAAGAGCAGTTCCACCGTCAGCTGCAATCATCGTTCCAGTGGGGAAAAACAATAATAAGATTAATAAAAATAACGGATGTTTCATAACTATCAGATTTTATTCCTGCTGTTTTCGATAACGCAAAAATAAGATACCCCTGAAGAAAAGGCGTGCATTATTTAAGTAAACAATGTATACTATTTAGGCAAACCGGCGATATGAATAAATATTGCATGACATACGGACTATTTTTCAAGACAAAGCAATGGCGCCATCAGCAGCCGGACGATAAATCGTATAGCAACCAATAACGCCATGCCTTAATCAACAACTATTTCCAGAAGTTACTGCTGTTGTTTCTTTATAATATCCTGCACCAGACTATGCAGATACATTTCAAGATTTGTATATTTTCCAGCCGGATCGAGTGTATTCGCATTTCCGTCATCCGGATTATTGGCATCGAGCCCGTATGCCGTTTCAAAAGTATCAGGCATACCGTCGCCGTCTGTATCGGTCACATCACGCGAGGTATCTTTCGCAAGTTCCGGATAAGGATTGTCACCCAGTTCGGACAATGCTTGCAATACATCTTCAGGTTCGTTGATGTATCCAGGCTTATTTCCTGAAGCCGTACACGTAGCTTTTCCTTCTTTGACATCCGAAAGGACAAGCTCGTCGATTGCATCCCGATAATTGCAGGCTCCAGCGTAGTTCAATACCGCCTGATAAGCTTCCTGTGCCGAATGCTCGGTTGTCATTACCGGATCGACTACCGGCGACTCCTTACGGATAGCCTTCATGGTTTCTTCAGTCCACAGATTATCTACCTTACTGCCATTTTCCTGCTGTGCGTAAATACCTTTTGTCCAGTTGTCTGCCGTAACATCATCGTGTCCTTCCACCACGTTTCCCGTTACATAGAAAGTTCCCCATTTATGCAAGGAAGGATACCAGTCGTTGTAAGAACCATCGTCTTCAGTCACATAATCGAGAGTACGAACACCAATCTTGGCTATACGGTAACGGATACGGTCTGTTTCCTTACCCGAATTAGTAGCCGGTCCCGGTTTATAATAATTGTCTACAATATTTATATTCTGATTTTCGGCTCCGTAACAGCCCTCTCCTGCCCAGTTATAGAATACATTATTCCGGATATCGACATACTCATTAAGCTGTGTGCTGGCGCGCGGGCCCAGACGAGGAACACGGCTTTCGCAATGTGCTATCAGGTTATGGTGATAGGAAGCTTTGTTTCCACCCCAGTTTCCTCCGTAGCAATGTGTACCCTTGCCATGAACCGATACACGAAGTGCCTGAGCCGCGATGCACCACTGCACGGTAGAGTTCTCCATACCGTACACCGAGAGACATTCATCCACACTCCAGCTCACTGAACAATGGTCTATGATAATATTCTTTTTATCCATACCTCCCAGTCCGTCGGGTTCTTTCCCACTGTCATCTCCGGGACGGAAACGAAGGAAACGGATGATAACTTCATTCGAATTAATGACAAAAGCATAATCGGCAAGACAAATACCCCCCGGAGAAGTCTGTCCGGCAATAGTCAGATTATCGTTATTGGTTTTTAAGTCGGCTTTCAGATGAATGGTTCCTGCAACATCAAATACAACAGTCTTTGCACCTTTCTGTTTCAATACCCAGCGTAATGTTCCTTCTGCCGGATTGTTGGCATCGTCGTCCAGACTGGTCACGTGATAAACCTTTCCTCCTCGTCCGCCTACGGTATTCTTTCCATACCCTTCTGCACCCGGAAATGCAGCAAACTCTACCGGATCCATCTGCAAAGGTCCATCAGGATTATCTTCACCTCCAGGTTCCTCGGTTTCTCCACTCTCTGTACCTCCACCAGCTGGCTGTTTTGGTGTATCATCCGAACATGCTGTTCCTCCCAAAGCAGCAAGCAGACATGCACTGAAGAGGATTCTTTTAAAATTTCTGTTCATAATATTAAATGTTAAGTAATTTAGAACTTGTTTCGGAAGCAAATTTAGGGAAAGGCGAGTATACGGAGTTGCACAAATTGATTTATGATGTACAAACATTAGTCAATCGTACATAAATATACCTTGCAGAGAAATTGTACAACGAATTGCATAAATACTATACAAGGCTTTTGGGTATACGGGCTATTTTTGTGAACAACACTCAAAATTGTATCTTATGCGTATCCTGAAAACTTCAATTTTAAGCGGTTTACTGCTGACAGCCGCTGCATGTATATCCTGCCAGACATCAGAACCGTGTTCATGGAAGGAGATGGAAAAGGTGTACAACCAGATTTCTCCTCCAACTTTTCCCGACAAGACGTATGTGATAACCGATTATTACAACGGAAAAGATTCACTATACACCGATGCGATTAATCGGGCCATCGAAGCCTGCTCTTCACAAGGAGGAGGAACCGTACTCGTTCCCGATGGCGAGTTTCTCACGGCTCCTATCCGCCTGAAATCGAACGTCAACCTTCACCTATCGGACAGTACCATTCTGAAATTTACAACCGACTACAATCTGTTCGAAACCGTACTTACACGTATAGAAGGCATCGACTGCCATAACATATCTCCGCTGATTTATGCATACGGAGAAAACAATATTGCCATTACCGGAAAGGGGAAGCTAGACGGACAGGCAAGTACAGACAACTGGTTTGCAGAACAGCGCATCCGTGGCATTAAGGCAGAAAACGGAGAAAGGGTCAACGAAAAGACCTTGCTATACCAGATGAAAGAAGATTCTATCCCCGTAAAAGAACGCGTCTTTGAAAAAGCGAACGGCATCCGCCCGCAGTTCATCAATTTATATAAATGCAAGAACATTCTGCTGGAAGGATTCACCATCAACCGTTCTCCGTTCTGGCTTATCCATCCGCTGCTGTCGGAAAACGTAACCATAAAAGGTGTGAAAATGCAAAGCCACGGTCCGAACAATGACGGATGCGATCCGGAATCGTGCGAAAACGTGCTGATAGAAGACTGCGACTTTGACACGGGCGACGACTGCATAGCCATAAAATCGGGACGCGATGAAGACGGTCGCTACTGGAACATTCCCTGCAAAAACATCATCGTACGTGAATGTCGCATGAAGGACGGACATGCAGGAGTAGCCATAGGAAGCGAAATAACCGGAGGATGCCATAATGTATGGGTAGAGAACTGCCAGATGGACAGCCCCGAACTGGACCGTATTATCCGTATCAAGTCCAACCCTATGCGTGGTGGAAACGTAGCAAACGTCTTTGTACGGAATATCACCGTAGGCGAATGTAAACAATCTATTCTGGGTATAGAGCAAAAATACTGGCATGTAGACGAAGGTCCGTATCTGCCTCTCTTCGAGAATATCCACCTGGAAAATATTACCAGCAAGAAAAGCCAGTATGTGCTTCATCTTGACGGATTTGACGATAAATCTCAGATACGCAACATCTACCTGAAAGACTGCTCATTCGAAGGAGTAGAAAAGCCGGAAATCAACAAAGTAACAGGAGCTGAAAATATCCGTTTCGAAAATGTAACTGTAAACGGAGAACCATTCCACGAAATGTAATTATTTCGTGGAATGGTTCTCCTTATATTCCGTAGGTGTACATCCCATTGCAGCCTTGAATACACGACTGAAATACTGAGGAGAAGAAAATCCACACATATAGGCAACTTCCGATACCGTATATTCTCCCGACTCCAGTAGCTGCACCGAACGTTTCACACGCATATCTTTCACAAAGTCAATTGGTGAAACACTCAGAATCGATTTTATCTTCCGATAGAACATCGAACGTCCCATTCCCATCGAGTCGGCAAGATCCTCTATCTTAAAGTCCGGATTATTCAGGTTATCTTCTACACTCTGTATGATATTCTTGATAAACTCTTCATCAAAATGAGTGATTTGCGGAAGTGAAGGCGACAGATCCTCCAGCCGGTGTTCCTGCTTTTCTTCAGTTGCCGTTACGGTCACCTCGTCCAGACTACGTCCTGCCAGCAGGAAGTCTTTCAGGTGAGTGCGCTGCAACAATACCGATTTCAGACGTGCACGTAAATAAGCAGAACTGAACGGCTTCGTAATATATCCGTCGGCACCATACTCCAGTCCCTTTATACGATCGTCCAGCGAAGCCTTTGCCGACAAGATAATAACCGGAATATGGCAGACATTATGATTTGTCTTGACAGCATTCAGCAGTTCAAGACCATCCATTTCAGGCATCATGACATCACTAACCACTACATCGGGCATTTCTGCCAGAACTTTTTCCAGTCCGATTCGTCCGTTCGGAGCCTCCAGTACACGATATTCTTTCTGAAGGATATGAACAATGAAGTGACGCAGCTCATCATTATCTTCTACAACCAATATCGTTATATCCTTCTGATCTTCCAGTTCTTCGGGCATCTGAACTTCGGAAGAAACATCCCGGCTGCCGTCATCCAATATAAACTCTACATTCTGGTCATTGCGATAAGCCTCAGCCCTCAAAGGCAATGAAACAGTAAAAGTACTTCCTTGTCCCAACGCCGTATCAACTTCAATCTTGCCGTGCATCATCTCTACCAGATTGTGTACCAGCGAAAGTCCTATTCCTGTAGAAACCGCCGAGCGTTCGCTTCCAAGTGTTTCAAAACGGTCGAACAGCTTGCTCAGCTTTCCGATATCGATGCCTTTTCCCTCATCTTTTACCCGGATCAGTACATTATCCGCCTGCATCTCGACGATAAGCGAAATAGATTTTCCCTTGGGAGTATATTTGAAAGCATTCGAAAGCAGATTGAACACCACCTTCTCTACCTTATCTACATCTGTATAAATCTTGATTTCTTCCTGAGGTGCGACAAAACGGAAATCTATCTCCGACTGATGTGCCATGCCTACGAAATCGGAGTATGCCTTGTGGGCCAAAGATACGATGTCGACCAGCTCTATATAAAGCTTCATCTTATTGTTCTGAATCTTACGGAAGTCGAGCAGCTGATTGATGAGCTGAAGCATACGTTCTGTATTACGCTTGGCCACCTGCATGTTCTCCAGTCCTTCGGGTGAAAGCTTTTCCTGTTCAAGTACTTCTTCAATCGGACCTTCGATAAGCGTAAGCGGAGTACGGAGTTCGTGCGATATATCGGTAAAGAAACGGAGTTTCATATTTGTAAGCTGTTTCTCGAAACCGATTTTTTTACGCAACCCCCATATATACACTACAATACCCGAAACCAGGGCCAGAGCCAGCAGGAACAAGATAACGTACAAGACCCATGCCCAACCTGTTTCCCAAAAAGTAGGTTTCACATGAATATGCAATACCTTGATATTGTCCGACCATACTCCGTCGCTGTTATTCGATTTCACTTCCAGATCAAAATCTCCTGCCGACAGATTTACAAGGCTTACCGAACGGTTCTTTCCGATATACGTCCATTCATCACTCAAATTCTTTATCCGATAAGCATATTCCAGATAAGCAGGCTTGGTAAAATCGAGTGCAGCAAACGAAACCGTAATGTTACGTTCATCGGGTTCCAGTGTCAACGTATCGTTTACCAGTGAGTTTCTGACTGAGATTCCTCCTCGTTTCTGAATGTTGAAACTTGTAAAGGCTATATTCGGTGCATAAGCAGTCTTTTTCAACTGTTCCAGATCGATGCGTAACGCTCCTTCATTGCAGCCTACATACATGTTACCCGAACGGTCTACCACCGGAGGTACTTCGGAAAGAATTAAATTGGAGTTGACATTAAAGTGGTCATACACTTCGAAATCAGGTTTTTCCGGAGAGAACTTACAGATAATATTCTCGAACATAATCCACAGTCTGCGTTTGTTATCCTCTACCATGGCAAAGGCTATGTCCGAAGGCAGACCGTTTTTCTTATTGTAATGGAAAAAGTCAATCTTGTCGGACAACAGTCCTCCCAGTTCCACCTGACTGATTCCTCCACTGAAGGTAGTAATGTATACTTCTCCGTCGGAAGTTTCCAGTATATGCATCACATCGTTATCACTCAAACTGTTCTCACGGTTCGGTTCACAGTAATTCAAGTAAAAATGAATATCCTCAGGATTGTCAAACTGCGAGGAGAACGAAATCAATCCGTCGGTCGTACCCACAAGTATCACATCATTCGACAACGGACAGACGCTGCGCACACGCATACATTTTCCGGAGGGATAATTTTTTTTCAGCTTGTTGGTAACATTTATAAAGTGCAGATTCTCCGGCTCACCTACGGCAAGATTCAAGCCACCCTCATATGTTCCTACCCAAATATGCCCGAAACGGTCTTGTGCTATAGAATAAACCGAATTACAGTTTATCCCGTCCGGATTGTTTTCCTCAATCTGATAGTGTTTAAAGACATACCCTTCTCCACGAGGTTTGCCTACAAACAATCCGTTACCGCGGCTTCCTATCCAGAAATTTCCACGGCTATCTTCAAAGAAAGAATAAATGTTAGCTCCAAACACCACCGAACCGTCTTTTACGATTCTGCCGTCAGGACTCAAGTTTCCGCAATATCCGAAATCTTTATCGTACACCTTCACCATTCCGTCCTTCGATGCCACCCAAATTCTTCCGCGCGAATCGATGTACAAGCCCCTGACCAATGCACTGGACGTGCTGAGATACTCAAAATTTGTATTCAGAAAAGCAATACGGTCAATTCCGCCTTCCTGAGCCATCCATACATTTTTATGATTATCTATGTAATAAACCCGGTTGATACCTTCGTACATCGTTTTGGTAGCATCGTTCAACATATAGCTCTGTTGAAACACATGCTTTTTAGGATTGTAATACGAGAAAAAGCCATTATTAGAATACGCCCATATATGACCATACTCATCTTCATGGATAAAACAGGCTTCATCTTCACTTGCCTGTCGGCGGGGATAGTCCAGAAACTCAGCTTGCCGGCACTCCGGATCCAACCTGACTATATGCTTGAACTTGTTCTGCACCCATATATTCTTTTTCGAATCCTGAAAAATATAAACCGGCTGAAAATCCTCCTGAGTTTCGTCGAGTAACAATGAAACCGACTTTCCGTCTGCCGGATTATAAACCGCAAAGCTTCTCTTCATCAATATACCCAACAATCCGTCGGAAAGAGGAAAAATCTGCCGGATATTTTCTGCCGGACGAGATAGACGTACGTCAGACAGTCCCTTTTCCGGAAGGTATTCCATCAGCTTGTTTCTACTATCTGCCACGAAAAATCGCTTGCCGACACTAGCGGTATATCGATAAGCATCATTTCCTTTCAGTGCGTTATTGCCATATACAAAATATCCTTTGTCTGTCAGCACCCACTCATTGCCCTGAATATCGAGTGAGACTGTGAACACGTATCGTCTGCGTTCCGCATCCGAATGGGCAGGCAAGTATACCAGCCCTCCCTTGTCTTTATACCTGAAACAATCGATACGCCACAAATCACCATTCGTACCTACAATCCACACCATTCCGTTTGGAAGGGTGATAATTTTCGAGGCAGCCGTACACAACTTTACCTCCGGATGATAGGCAAATACATCCTCAAAACACTCCCGGCGTATATCGAACAGATACACCCTTCTGTCGTAACTCTGGCACACCAGCATCTGATTACCTCCGAGTTGCAGATTCACCAGACGGTTATACTGAAGCTTGACCTTGTCTGTAGGATATGTCTTATAGTTTTTAAAGGAATAACCATCAAACTTTTCCAGTCCGTTCCAGGTAGCCATCCAGATGTAACCCTCATTGTCCTGCAAGACTCCCTGCACCGTATTCTGCGACATACCGTCCTTCACCGAATAGTGCTTCACATTGACAAGTCCTTGCGCTGCCATGTAACACAGGCTGCACACAACATATATCACCGTTAGAAATAAACTTTTCCCCATACAAATTCATATCGTTTTAGATACGGCAAAGATATAAGAAAGTTTATAACTAAAAAAAATCCTGAAAAACGAATTTTCCCATTGCATCACGAAAGCTTTCTTCCGGACAAGTCCGGCAAAATATCAAGATAATGTATGGAAAACTGCCCGATGTTTTTTTAAAACTTCATATAAAAACTTACTGTATTTTCCTGACGTATGATATACTACCTGCCTAAACCTTACCGAAAACCTCGGCAAAGCTATTAAAAAGTGTGAAGTAAACGAGAAAACATCTGCAATCGGCATTTTTCGATGTAACGCACGAAAGGGGGATTGCATTTTTTTATACCTTTGCTTCAGGTAAGTATGAATAATAATAAAAACAAGCATATCTACACAATGAAAAAACTGATTGCATTATTCTGCCTGCTGGCTTTCGTTATCGGAGCACAGGCACAGCGTAAGGTCAGCCTGCAAGATGTGGCACAAGGAACCTACCGTGCACAAAGCATCTACGGTATCAAACCAATGCTGGACGGAGAACATTACACGCAGATGAGTTCTGACAAAAAACGTATCGTGAAATACTCGTTCAAAACGGGCAAGGAAGTAGAAGCGATATTCGATGTTACTACGGCAAGAGATTGCCCCGTGAAGTCGTTCGACGATTATATCATGTCGCCCGACGAAAAGCTGATTCTGATTCAGACAGACACGAAACCCATCTACCGTCATTCGTTCACTGCCGAGTATTACATATACAACGTGAAAAACAACAAGATGGAACCGCTTTCTAAAAACGGTCCTCAGCAAGTTCCACTGTTTTCACCCGACGGCTTCCAGGTTGCTTTTGTACGCAACAACAATATTTTCCTTGTGAAGCTGCTTTTCGGCAACAGCGAATCGCAGGTTACAAAGGACGGTGAATACAATAAGGTACTGAACGGTATCCCCGACTGGGTATATGAAGAAGAGTTTTCTTTCAACCGCGCTTTCGACTTCAGTGCCGACAGCAAAATGATTGCCTATATCCGTTTCGACGAGAGTCAGGTTCCCATGTTCAGCTTCCCGTGGTACAAAGGTATGGCCCCCGAAAAGAGCCAGTATGCCACTTATCCGGGAGCTTACGAATACAAGTACCCGAAAGCCGGCGAAATGAATTCGAAAGTCAGTGTGCACACATACGATATCAAGAGCCACGTTACACGTAAAATGGATTTGCCGCTCGACGAAGACGGATACATTCCACGTATCAAGTTTACTTCCGATCCTGAAAAACTTGCCATCATGACACTGAACCGCCACCAGAACCGGTTCGACATCTATATGGCCAACCCGAGAAGCGCACTGTGCAAGCTTACTATACGCGACGAAGCCGAACAGTACATCAAGGAACAGGCTTATTCTGACATTGTTTTCTATCCGGAAAATATCGTAATGATGAGTGAACGCGACGGATACAATCACTTATACTTGTATACTATCGGAGGAAACCTGATCAAACAAGTTACCAAAGGTAAATTCGAAGTGAAGGATTTTCTGGGATGGGATAAGCCAACCAATACGTTCTACTATACCAGCAACGAGGAAAGTCCGTTGCGTACGGCTGTCTACAAGACCGATGCCAAAGGAAAGACTATCAAACTTTCTACCCGCACCGGAACCAACTCGGCAATATTCAGTACCAACCTGTCGTATTATATCAATAATTTCTCTAATATCGACACTCCTACACTGATAACGATAAACAATAACAAGGGTAAGGAGCTGACTACACTATTGGACAACTCGAAACTGAAATCGGAAGTTGCTACACTGAACATGCCGAAAAAAGAGTTTTTCAGTTTCCGTACAACCGAAGGTGTGGAACTGAATGGCTGGATGATGAAACCTGCCAACTTCGATCCAAGCAAGAAATATCCGGTCATCATGCACCAGTACAGCGGACCGGGTTCGCAGCAGGTACTCGACAGATGGGGCATCGGAAGCTTCAGTGATGGAGGCATGTTCGAAGCTTACATGTGCGACAAAGGTTTTGTCATGGTATGTGTCGACGGACGTGGTACAGGCGGACGCGGTGTGGACTTTGAAAAATGTACATACTGTTTCCTGGGAGTTAAAGAATCGCACGACCAGGTAGAAGCTGCCAAATATCTGTCCTCACTGCCTTACATCGACGGAAACCGCATCGGTATCTGGGGATGGAGCTTCGGAGGTTACAATACACTGATGTCGATGAGTGAAGGTACACCTGTATTCAAAGCTGGTGTGGCAATTGCAGCTCCAAGCGACTGGCGCTTCTACGATACAGTATATACTGAACGCTTCATGCGTACACCGAAGGAAAACGGCGATGGTTACAATGCCGGTTCGGCTATCCTCCGTGCTCCGAAACTGCATGGCGACCTGCTTCTGATACACGGAACAGCCGACGACAACGTGCACTATCAGAACTGCGCCGAATACAGTGAAGCACTGGTACAGGCAGGCATACAGTTCGACATGCAGGTATATACCAACCGCAATCACAGCATCTTCGGTGGCAACACACGCAATCATCTGATGAACCGTGTAGCCAACTTCTTTATCGAAAAGCTGAAATAAACTAATAATCATACATTGAGAGTCATGAGGAATTAAAAATTCTACTGCCGATACAAGGCGGCGGTTTTTAATTCCTCATTTCTCATTCTTAGACCAATATACTATGGAACACGTAAAAAAGCCTGAATGGCTGAAAATAACTATCGGAACCAATGCACGCTATACCGATACAAAACGCATTGTCGATACGCATAAACTGCATACGATATGCAGTAGCGGCCGTTGTCCGAATCTGGGCGAATGCTGGGGAAAAGGAACGGCTACTTTCATGATAGGTGGTGCTATCTGTACCCGCTCATGCAAATTCTGTAACACCCTCAGTGGGAAACCGCTTCCGCTCGACACTCAGGAGCCTGAACGGGTAGCCGAATCGGTCCGTCTGATGAAACTGGATCATGCCGTTGTCACCTCAGTAGACCGCGACGACCTGCCTGATCTGGGAGCAGCTCACTGGACTGCCACAATCAAAGCGATAAAAGAAGTCAATCCGAATACAACACTGGAAACACTCATCCCCGACTTTCAAGGCAGGGAAGAACTGATCCGCATGGTAACCGACGCCCATCCTGATATTATTTCACACAACATGGAAACCGTACGCCGCATCAGCCCGCTGGTAAGAAGTGTGGCAACCTACGACCGAAGTCTGGAGGTTATCCGCCAGATAGCCGAAAGTGGAATAACGGCCAAGTCGGGCATCATGGTAGGACTGGGAGAAACTCCTGAAGAAGTAGAACAGACTATGGACGACCTGCTGGCAAACGGCTGCCGCATTCTCACCATTGGACAATATCTCCAGCCGAGCCGGAAACATTATCCCGTTCACGAGTATGTCACACCCGAACAATTTGCCCGCTACAAGGAAACCGGAGAAAAGAAAGGATTTGCCACAGTAGAAAGCGGTCCGCTGGTACGTTCTTCCTATCATGCCGAAAAACACATCCGCTATAAGTGAACAATTCGGAAAAGAACCTTGTTACACCTATAAAAAAGACCACGGCAGATGATGAAACTTATATTAAAATACAGAAACAAGATAGTATCGCTCGGACTGTTGCCTATCATAGCAACACTGATATGTTTGCATTTTTTCCAAAATACAATAGTGCTGGGAATAGGTTTTATAGTCTGCCTCGGTCTGCTATTATACGGCATTGTACGCCTGAAGGATCTGAATTTTTTCCTTCTGCTAGGTAGTATAGGTATAGGTTCCTGCTTCGTACTTCGCCTGTTTACAGGCTACAAATTTATTCCATACGGAAGCATTACTCCCATACTGGAACTGCTGCTGCTCATTGTGGCATTTATCCATATCACAGCTCCCGAAATCTACAAGGAACTGCAAGAACGGCTGCATCTGAGAAACTGTTTTTCTTTTGTTCTGGAAGCAAAAACCATCGTAATACTTTCATCACTGCATCTTACTATCCTGCTTTTTGTAGACCATATCGAACATCTGTTTTCGGAAGACGGTTCTTTCTTCCTGATGTACGGCATACCGGTTATTATCTATGTGCTGTGCCTGGTCATCAATGTAGTAGGAATCCATCTCGCACTTCAGGAAAACTTCCGTTATAGTCTGGTACGCATTGCAGTAGTACACGACGGAAAAATCTACCTGAAACAACGTACCGGATGTCCTGACGAAAAATACGAAAACGCTCCCATGTGGGATATTGCTGTAGAAAGTCCTTTTGAGGGACCAATCGAAAAGAGCAGCGAATACGCCGCACGCATTGCCAAAAAGATATGTGCTTCGAAAAATACTACCCCACGGCTTATATTGAAATATACAACTACATCATGCGATGCCGACAACCAGCAACGCGTATCGTTGTACATTCTCCCTCTCCAGAACGAAACAGACCTACAGAAAATAACCGGAGGCAGATTCTTTTCTTTCGATGAAATAAGCGAAACCGCTGCACGCAGATACAGCCCTTCCCTGCTTTCGGAACTGGATACGCTTCAGATGGCAGCAGAAATGTGGAAGGCATTCGGTGCTTCCGAATAGTATTTTTATTTATAAATCAAAAATATGCACGGTATCTTTGAAAGGTCGGGCAAATGACCTTTCCATTCCTGAACTGTCTTGGTTTTGATATATTCCCCCTCACAAGTAATATTGGCAGCCACACAAAGTTTGGTTTGCGGACGGCAGGCTTTCAAGATATCCTCCAGCATCTTGTTGTTACGGTAAGGTGTTTCGATGAAAAGCTGTGTCTGATGCTCACTGTATACCCGCTGTTCCAGTTCCTTCAATCTTTTCTGACGTTCTCCCGGTTCGATAGGCAGATAACCGTGGAAAGCGAAACTTTGTCCGTTGAAGCCCGAACCCATGACCGACAGGATAATAGACGACGGTCCCACCAAAGGAACCACCTTCAGATTCTTGCGCTGTGCGATAGCTACAACGTCTGCTCCCGGATCGGCAACGGCCGGACAACCTGCTTCCGAGATTACTCCCATAGAATTTCCTTCCTGCAACGGTTTCAGATAACCCGAGATAGCTTCGGGTGACGTATGTTTGTTCAACGGATAAAACGTCAGTTCGTCGATATTGATATCCCGATCCACTTTTTTCAGGAAGCGGCGTGCCGAGCGCACATCCTCTACGATAAAATGACGAATCTGCAGAATGATTTCTCTATTGTACGAAGGAAGGACTTTTTCTACCGGAGTATCACCAAGAGTCACCGGCAGCAAGTATAATGCTGTATCCATGATTGTCTATAATCTATATTTTTGTAGCTCAGTCTAAAGTCAGATTGCCGAAATCAGTACGTTCCAGCAGTGTGGCAATACTCACGTCAGAGTGTTGCTTCATGTATTTTTCTACAAGCTGCATTCCCAGCCATAAGCCTATTACCGGCGGAATCTTCTCACCGTTGAGTACCATGCTCGGATCAGAATGTGTATATGCACGAATCAGCATCGGGTCTGTACTCGTGAGATGTCCCCTTTCTTTCATCCATTTCCACATCTCCTTCTCATGTTCCTTGCACCAGTCTTCTTCTTCGCTGCTATATCCCAGCATTGCTCCGTTCGATTTCATCTTAAGCACCTTACGCACTACCCAGTGTATTTTTCCCTGGTGCATGATGACATCGTATAGCGAACGGTGTCCCGGACGCCATTCAAACGGATATAAGCTAAGCAGATAGAAGGTAAAACAGTCGGGAAGTATCCGGTCCGGATTCATCGAGCGGCGCTGATAGTCGTAATAATACCGGCGATAAAGCGGATAGTCTTCACCCATGTACTTGTCAATGCTGAAGCCCAGCAGGCTGTCGCCCACCACTACCGACTGGTTGAGTGCTGAGATTTGCGAATAGACTGCCGGTATGGGAAATGAAGGTATCTCTTCCCGCAAACGGTGAAAACCTTCGGTAAATCCCTTTTCAAGGGAAGTCATATCTTTGAACTTCTCGGTTGCATCCTGCATCAGCCGGAGCAAAATAGTGTCCGAGTAATACTCACACAAGCGTTCGTTGATAGCCGGCTCGTCTACTGTACCCAGCATAAGCACATCTTCTATCAGAATCTTGGTAGCACGCGGACAGTCGAGGCTCATTTTCTGCAATGCCGAGAAGCTGTTCATTGCCGTGGCCTCAAATTGCAGACGGTCGTAACGGAAAACCTTTATATTCTTATTAAGCAAAACATCGCCGTCTTGCTCTCCTGTATGACAGGAAACAAGTACGACGATGCTTAGTAATATGAATATAAATTTTCTCATGTAAACAGTTTATCCGTCAGATATTATCCGTAGATAATATTTCCGTTTTCGTCTTTGTATTCATCCAGACCCTTTTCGTAAGTAGCCATAGCACGAAGACTCATACCTACGCTAGAGAAACCTCCATCGTGGAACAGGTTCTGCATAGTGACTTTACGAGTAAGGTCAGAGAACATTACGATACAATAGTCAGCACATTCGTCAGCCGAAGCATTGCCCAGAGGCGACATGCGGTTGGCGAAGTCGAACAGTTTATCCATACCTTTTACTCCCGATCCGGCAGTAGTCATGGTAGGCGACTGTGAAATGGTATTGATACGTACGTGATGTTCGCGTCCGTAAATGTAACCGAAGCTACGTGCGATAGATTCAAGCAAAGCTTTCGCATCTGCCATATCGTTGTAACCGTAGAATGTACGCTGTGCTGCTACATAGCTCAGTGCAACGATAGAACCGTATTCGTTGATAGCATTCAGTTTTTTAGCCGACTGAATCATCTTATGGAATGAAACGGCTGAAATATCCAGCGTTTTGTTCAACATATCATAGTCAAGGTCATCGTAAGTACGTTTCTTACGTACGTTAGGTGACATACCTATAGAGTGCAGTACAAAGTCGATTTTACCTCCCAATACCTCCATTGAACGCTTGAAAACGTTTTCCAAATCTTCTACGCTTGTAGCGTCTGCCGGAATCACTTCGCAATTCAGCTTTTCTGCCAATGCAGAAACTTCTCCCATACGGACAGCAACAGGAGTATTGGACAAAGTGATCACTGCTCCTTCTTCAACAGCTTTTTCTGCAACTTTCCATGCAATAGACTGTTCATTCAGAGCACCAAAAACAATACCTCTTTTTCCTTTCAGTAAATTATAACTCATACTTTTTTTATTATAAATTTGGGGCAAAGATACAAACAATTCTGTTAATCCTGACATTTTCAGGCATGAATCTATGAAAAATGAACAATATTCCCCCCTGCATACCAAAGAATGCATCTTTTGTCAATTTTTCATATATAAAAACACAAGATTGCACATTTTTTTCACCTATTGAATCAAAATGTTCACATCGTTTTCATGCGAACCTGCTAATTTTGTAAACATCAACAAGAGGTTTTTCATAATATTTATTAAGGTTAGAAATTAGGTTAAAAAAAGGTCTTTATTATCCTGCCTGTCAACCTTCTGTGAAAGAACGTTGCCGGGCGCTAAGGATAATAAGTACATTCAAGAAAACCTCACCTTTATTTAATATAGAGTAAAAGAACAACAAGATAAACATAAATATTAGCGCTCATGATTACATTTAGCAACTTAAGACAATGGGCTTTATCAGTATGCATCGCAGCTTTTGCATTGGGCTACACAAACAGTGTAACGGCAAAAAATGCAACAGAAGCCGATAACATCTACAGTGAACTGCCATTTCAGATGAATAAGGTTCAGCTGCCGGTATTTCCCGATTATTCGCGTTCTATTACTGAATTCGGTGCTGTAGCCGACGGTATTACGCTCAATACAGAAGCTTTCGACAAAGCTATCAAGGCTGTAGCCGAAAAGGGTGGCGGTAAGGTTATCGTACCTGCGGGACTGTGGCTTACCGGTCCTATCGTACTGCAAAGCAACATCAATTTATATCTGGAAGAAAACGCACTGGTTCTGTTTACAGCCGACCACACACAGTATCCTATCGTCAAAACTTCATTCGAAGGACTGGAAACACGCCGCTGCCAGTCACCGATATCAGCTCTCAACGCTGAAAACGTTGCCATCACCGGAAAAGGTGTGATGGACGGAAACGGTGATACATGGCGTCCGGTAAAGAAAGACAAAATGACTGCCAACCAATGGAAAAAGCTGGTGGCTTCGGGTGGTGTACTCGACGAATCAGGACGTATCTGGTATCCGAGCGAAGGCTCTATCAAAGGAGCTATGGCATGCAAGAACTTCAATGTGCCTGAAGGAATCAATACCGATGAAGAATGGAACAGCATACGCGACTGGCTGCGTCCGGTTCTGCTGAGCTTTATCAAGTGTAAAAAGGTGTTGCTGGAAGGCGTAACCTTCAAGAACTCTCCAAGCTGGTGTCTGCATCCGCTTTCTTGCGAAGACATTACCATCAACAATATCAGTGTATCTAACCCCTGGTATTCACAGACTGGTGATGCACTCGATCTGGAGTCTTGCAACCGTGCACTGATTCAGAACAGCAGCTTCGATGCCGGCGACGATGGTATCTGTATCAAGTCGGGTAAGGACGAAGACGGACGCCGTCGTGGTGAACCTTGCCAGAATGTCATCATCCGCAACAACGTAGTTCTGCACGGACATGGAGGTTTCGTTGTAGGTAGCGAAATGTCAGGTGGTGTAAAGAACATCTACGTAGACAACTGTACATTCCTGGGAACTGATGTCGGCTTACGTTTCAAGAGTACCCGCGGACGTGGTGGTGTAGTAGAAAACATCCATATCAACAACATCAACATGATCAACATCCCGAACGAAGGATTGATTTTCGACTTGTTCTATGGCGGAAATGCTCCGGGTGAAGGCGACGGTTACAACAACCCGACAGAACAAAAGATTCCTGCCGTAACAGAAGAAACTCCTGCTTTCCGCGACATTTTCATCAAGAACGTTACAGCAAAGAACGTAGGACGTGCTATCTTGTTCAACGGTTTGCCGGAAATGCCTATCAAGAATATCCACATCGAAAACGTAACCATGTCGGATGCTAAAGACGGCGTAATACTGAACCGTGCAGATGGTGCTACACTGAAAAACGTGAAAGTCATTACTACTAAAGGTGGAAACAACCTGAAAATGCAGAATGTAACAAACGTTACTGTAGGCGACAAACAATATAAAAAGGTAGGAAACCAGGCAGAATCGTATAAATTCTAACCCGAATCCTTCCGTTATCAGAAATAAGAACGACGAAGGGTCTGTAAACATCCGGTTCAAGTCACGCAAGCTTGGTTCTCATGTTTACAGATCCTTTCTTCCTTTTCGGAACTTCCGATTATAAAATCATATACAACTCCGACAAGTTCTCTGATATCCGGAACTTATCGGATACCGATAAAATGCTGAACATATTATGAAAACATTCTCTGCAATCTGTCTGGCACTGCTGGCAGGAGGACTGAGTGCATCGGCACAAGGTCAGGAAAAGAAAATAGAAGTCATCGTTGAAAATCCGTGGAACGCTGAAAAGGTGGACGAGCCTGTCGTTATCGATCTCAGTTCCCTTGGAGCAGGATTTACTGTCAAATCGGCTACTGTTTTCGACGGGACAAACGAAATTCCCTCACAGCTCGACGATATGAACGGTGACACCCGTGCCGACGAACTGGCTTTTGTCATCAACCTGCCGGCTTCGGGCAAGAAGACACTCAACGTCACACTATCCAGTCTTAAAAGCGACAAAACATATCCGGCACGTGTGTATGCCGAAATGTTGTTCCGCACTTCCAAGAAAAACAAATATGCCAAAGGATATGCTATCTATGCCGACGGTGCTTCGGACACTTACAACGTACAGCATCACCACGGAGCGGCTTTCGAAAGTGAGCTGGTAGCATACCGCATTTATTTCAATGAGAAACAGACTACCGACCTGTACGGTAAGTTCCACAAAGGTCTGGAACTGGAAGAAAGTCAGTTCTACCCTACCGACGAACAGTTGAAGCGCGGCTTCGGCGATGATGTCATCAAGGTAAACAGCAGCTGCGGAGCCGGAACACTGAGAGGATGGGACGGTACACAGTCTACACTTATCAAACCGGTTGCCGTACGCGGACAGCGTATCCTGGCTTCAGGACCGGTACGTACCATTGTCGATGCAGAGGTAAAGGGCTGGCAGTATCAGAACAAGGAACTGAACATGATAAACCGCTATACACTGTATGCCGGACACCGCGATGCACAGGTAGATGTGCTGTTCGATGCTCCGCTGGATAAGGAAGTATTCTGTACCGGTGTGCAGAACATTACAGGACACGCCGACATGTTTTCCGACCATAACGGACTGGTTGCAAGCTGGGGTACAGACTGGCCGGTAAACGATACAGTGAAATATAAAAAAGAAACCGTAGGACTGGCTACTTATATTCCCAAGAAGTATGTGGTAAAAGAAACATCCGACAAGGAAAATTTCCTTTATACCATCAGCGCTCCCGGAAAAAGTTCGTTCCGCTACTATACATCATTCACCTCGTGCAAGGAAACCTTCGGTTATCCCGACAAGGAAAAATGGTTTGCCTACGTACAGGAATGGAAAAAGGCGTTGGAACAGCCGGTCAAAATTACAGTCGTCAAGAAATAGTCACAACATAAACACCACATCGGAACACAGAAGTTAAAAAAGACAAAGAGAATGGAGGTTTCAGGCACTCCGGACGTATTTTATAAAAGTCAGACGATGTGAATAACACACAAATGCGAACAAAATAATTTATTAACTAAATAACCATAATCCATGAAATCAATCGTATTCTCAATCTTACTGGGAAGCTGCCTCGTACCCTCGGTACAGGCACAAAACTATGTATCGAAGGTATGGGTTGCCGACCAGGGTGACGGAACATACAAAAATCCGGTACTATATGCCGATTACTCCGATCCCGATGTTTGCCGTGTAGGCGATGACTTCTACATGACCTCATCCAGCTTCGGATGTCTGCCGGCTTTGCAGATTCTCCACTCCAAAGATCTGGTAAACTGGAGTATCGTGAGCGCAGCCGTTCCGGCTTCACTTCCACCTCATACAGATGTGACACCTCAGCATGGCAACCGTGTATGGGCTCCGTGTATCCGTCATCACAACGGTGAATTCTATATATTCTGGGGAGATCCTGATCAGGGTATCTTCATGACAAAGGCTAAAGACGTAAAAGGTCCGTGGTGCGAACCGGTACTGGTAAAGGCTGCCAAAGGTATCATTGATACTACTCCGCTATGGGACGAAGACGGACGGGTATATCTGGCACACGCATATGCCGGAAGCCGTGCCGGACTGAAGAGTGTGATTGCCGTATGCGAACTGAGTGCTGATGCTACCCGTACCATCAGTCCATCACGTATCGTTTTCGACGGTCATGAAGCACATGAAACTTGCGAAGGACCGAAGTTCTACAAGCGCAACGGATATTATTATATCTTCCATCCGGCTGGTGGTGTTCCTACAGGCTGGCAGGTTGTACTGCGTTCGAAAAACGTATACGGACCGTATGAATGGAAAACCGTGCTGGCTCAAGGCAACAGCCCTGTCAACGGACCTCATCAGGGAGGCTGGGTAGATACTCCAAGCGGAGAAGACTGGTTCCTGCACTTCCAGGATGTGGGTGCAGCCGGACGTCTGGTTCACCTGCAACCGGTAAAATGGGTAAACGACTGGCCTGTAATCGGTGAAGACAAGGATGGCGACGGTTGTGGCGAACCTGTACTGACTTACAAAAAACCGAACGTAGGAAAGACATATCCTATCTGTACCCCGCAGGAAAGCGATGAGTTCAATACAAACGAACTGGGTCTGCAATGGCAATGGAATGCCAATATCAACGACAAATGGTACTTTGCCGATCAGGAACATGGAGTATTGCGCCTCTATTCTTATCCGGTTCCCGAAAACTACAAGAGCCTGTGGGATGTGCCCAACATGCTGCTGCAAAAAATCCCTGCTCCAAGCTTCAGCGCTACCATGAAGATGAAGTTCTCTCCTATCGCCAAGTACAAAGGCGAACGTACAGGACTGGTAGTTATGGGTATGGACTATGCAGGTATCGTGCTCGAAAATACCGAAAACGGACTGGTCCTCTCTCAGGTAGAATGCAAGAAAGCCGATCGTGGCGGCCAGGAAACCGTAAACGAAACCCTTCCGCTGAAAGGTAATGAAATTTACCTGCGTGCCGAAATCACTACTACGGGTGAAAAGATCGGCAAGAGCGAAGGCGGACACGACCTGGTGGTAAAATGTCAGTTGAGCTACAGCACCAACGGAAAGAAATTCCACAAGTTCGGAAAAGAATTCCAGGTGAAAGAAGGCAAATGGATAGGTGCCAAAGTAGGTACATTCTGCACACGTCCGGCCATCAAGACCAACGACGGCGGCTGGGTAGATGTTGACTGGTTCAGAATCGACAAGTAAAAACGTACAAAAAAATAAAAAACTTGCCCACGTTTATCACAAAACATGGGCAAGTTTTTTATATATATCAGCATAAAAAAAGCCCGGAAATCTCACGACTTCCGGACCCCAAATATGCTAAAATACAAAATATTCTATCTTATGATTCTCTTACTTCCCATCCCAAAGCACTAGCTCCCAGTACGGCAGCATCAGCATCTTTCAACTGAGAAAGAAGCAATTTTGTTTTTCCTTTATAGATATTCAATACATTTTCTTCCAATGCTTTCTGGATAGGCTTCATGATATAGTCACCCGATTTAGCCAGACCACCGAAGAGAATGATTGCTTCAGGGCTAGAGAATGCAACGAAGTTAGCCAATGCAGTACCCAAAACTTTACCGGTAAATTCGAAAATTTCCAAAGCCAGCTTATCGCCTTTTACAGCTGCATCGTAAACATCTTTCGACTGGATTTCTTCTGACGGGATGTTTCTCAACAAGCTTGGTTCAGAACGTGCAACAAGGAATTCGCGAGCTGTACGTGCCACACCTGTAGCCGAGCAGTAAGTTTCCAGACAGCCTTTACGTCCGCATCCGCACTGACGTCCTGCCGGATCAACAACAACATGGCCAAGTTCACCAGCAAAACCATCGTGACCGTAAACCAACTGACCGTTGATAACGATACCGCTACCTACACCAGTACCCAATGTAATCATGATGAAATCTTTCAGACCGCGTGCTGCACCGTATGTCATTTCACCGATAGCTGCCGCATTTGCATCGTTTGTAAGTGCTGTAGGAATACCCAGACGTTCTTCGAACATAGCAGCCAAAGGAATAACTCCCTTCCATGGCAAGTTCGGAGCAAATTCGATTGTTCCACTATAATAGTTACCGTTAGGAGCACCTACTCCCATACCTTTAATCTTTTCTGCACCGCCAAACTGCTGGAGCAACGGAAGAAGCTTCTTGCATACAGCGTCTACATATTCGTTTACTTCAGCGTACTGCTGTGTTTTTACAGAATCGGAAGCCAATACATTACCACGAGAATCTACTACTCCGAAAACAGTATTAGTACCACCGATGTCCATTCCCACCACGTAGGGTTTTTCCATATTTATTGTCATGACATTAAATTGTTAAAGGTTAGTTATATGTGGCAAATGTACGCAATCGGAGAAAACCGAACAAATTTTTTTATAAGTTTATTCAACCCTCGTGTAACTTTTTATATCTTAGCCGCGTCTAACGACACGTAACCTGACACAAATCAATCTTAATCATGATACGCTTACAAGGCATCAACAAGACATATCACAACGGAGCACCGCTACACGTGCTGAAAGGCATAGATCTCCGCATCGAGAAAGGTGAATTCGTTTCTATTATGGGGGCCTCCGGATCGGGAAAGTCTACCTTACTAAATATATTAGGGATTCTCGACAATTACGATTCGGGCGAGTATTACCTGAACGATGTGTTAATAAAAAATCTGAACGAAACCCGTGCGGCGGAATACCGGAACCGCATGATCGGATTCATCTTTCAGTCGTTCAACCTGATTTCGTTTAAGAATGCCATGGAAAATGTGGCACTGCCGCTGTTTTATCAGGGAGTGGGCAGAAAGAAAAGAAACGAACTGGCTATGGAGTATCTCGACAAGCTGGGACTGAAGGAATGGGCACACCACCTGCCCAACGAGCTTTCGGGCGGACAGAAGCAGCGTGTGGCCATAGCCCGGGCACTGATATCGAAGCCTCAGATTATCCTTGCCGACGAACCTACGGGTGCACTCGACAGCAAGACGTCGGTAGAGGTAATGAACATCCTGAAGGAGCTGCACGACAAGGAAGGGCTGACCATCGTGGTTGTGACGCACGAAAGCGGAGTAGCCAACCAGACCAACAAAATCATCCACATCAAAGACGGAGTGATAGAGCGGATAGAAGACAACATCGACCACAATGCATCTCCTTTCGGCAAGAACGGATTTATGAAATAAACGCACACAGAACCAGCCATGACCGACTTGATACAGGAAATATACGGAACCATCATGCGCAACAAGCTGCGCACCATACTGACGGGATTTTCCGTAGCATGGGGAATTTTCATGCTGATTGTATTGCTGGGGGCAGGAAACGGACTTATCCATGCTTTCGAGGGACAATCGCAGAACATGAAAATGAACTCTATCAAAATTTATCCGGGATATACATCGAAACCGTTCAACGGACTGAAAGAAGGCCGAAGACTCTCGCTGAACGAAAGCGATCTTCAGCTTACCGCAGAGGCATTCCCCGATAAAGTCATCACCACCGGAGCCAGCATCAGCAAGAGCGATGCCATCCTCACCTTCGGCAAGGAACACGTTTCCATTTCGCTGGAGGGCGTCTTTCCCAACTATACGGAACTGGAAGCTGTAAAACTGAAACAGGGACGTTTCATCAACGACCGCGACATGAAGGAACGCCGGAAGATGATCGTACTGCACGAAAAGACTGTCAAGATGCTGTTTCCACGTACCCAGGCGATAGGAAAGTATATCGATGTACAAGGAGTGGCCTATCAGGTAATAGGCATCTACACCGACCAGAACAGTTTCTCGCCCTCGGCACTTGTTCCCTTCACGACACTTCAGCTTGTATACGGCAAGGGCGACAGTATAGACAACCTGACATTCACTACGCAAGGGCTGACAGACGAAGTCACCAATGAGAAATTCGAGCAGAGCTACCGCCGTGCCATGGGGCTCCACAAAAACTTCGATCCTACCGACCAGAGTGCCATCTGGATGTGGAATCGCTTCACTCAATATCTCCAGCAAGAATCGGCAGCCCGTATGCTGCACATAGCTATCTGGGTAATCGGTATATTCACCCTGCTGAGCGGTATCGTGGGGGTAAGCAATATCATGCTTATCACCGTACGCGAACGTACCCACGAGTTCGGCATCCGGAAAGCTCTGGGAGCCAAACCGATGTCTATCCTGTGGCTCATTATCTCGGAGAGTGTGGCCATCACTACTTTTTTCGGCTATATCGGCATGGTGGCAGGCATTGCCGTCACAGAATATATGAATCAGATAGCAGGCAGACAGACCGTCGATGCGGGTGTGTTCAGCGTAACGGTTTTCGAAAACCCGACAGTAGACCTCAGCATAGCTGTTCAGGCTACACTCACACTGATAATTGCCGGTACGCTTGCCGGACTCTTTCCGGCACGTAAGGCAGCCCGTATCCGTCCTATTGAAGCATTAAGAGCAGACTGACATGAGAAGAGTAGATTTTGACACCTGGGAGGAAATCCTCCTTACCATTACACGTAACAAGACACGAAGCGTGCTTACTGCCTTCGGTATCTTTTGGGGAATATTCATGCTGGTTGCCCTCATGGGCGGAGCTCAGGGTATGCAGGACATGCTTTCACGCCAGTTTCAGGGATTCGCCACCAATTCCGGCTTTATGGCGACAAACAAGACTTCGAAAGCCTACAAGGGTTTTCAGCAGGGAAGGTGGTGGAACATGGAAAATCAGGATGTAGAACGCATACGCAACTCTGTGCCAGGCATCGATGTGGTGACTGCCACCATCGCACAATGGGGAATAAATATCGTACGTGAGGAATACACGCTGTCGGGAACCCTGAAAGGACTTTATCCGGAATACGACAAGATAGAAGAACCGATTATCCGTATGGGACGTTCGCTGAACGAAACCGACATACGCGACCGCCGGAAGGTATGTGTCATCGGGAAGCGTATCTACGAAACGCTCTTTCCCAAGAAAGACAATCCGTGCGGACAATTCATTGAGATAAATGGCATCTATTACCGTGTAGTAGGCGTAAACGAGGCTACAGGCAACATGTCGGTCAACGGACAGTCGGAAACCTCGGTGGTTATCCCGTTCACCACCATGCAGCAGAACTATAACCGTGGCAAGCAAATCGACATGCTGGGATATACAGCCAAGAAAGGATATTCCATCAGTCAGGTGGAAAAGGATGTGGAACGTACCATCAAGCTGGCACACGCCATTCATCCCGACGACGAACAGGCAGTCATCCGTGTAAATGCGGAAGCAATGTTCAGCATGATGGACAACCTGTTTACGGGCATCCGGATGCTGGGATGGCTCGTAGGACTGGGTACACTGCTTGCCGGAGCCATCGGAGTCAGCAATATCATGATGATAACCGTCAAGGAACGGACAACTGAAATCGGTATCCGCCGCGCCATCGGTGCACGTCCCGACGACATTCTGCAACAGATTCTGCTGGAAAGTATGGTACTTACTACGCTGGCCGGTATGGCGGGCATATCGTTTGCCGTCTTCCTGCTCAACATTGTAGAAACGGCCACTTCAGAACCGGGACTTCCGGCACATTTCCTTATCAGTTTCTGGCAGGCTGTCGGAGCTTGCATCCTGCTCGTTGTTCTGGGACTGCTTGCAGGACTGATACCTGCTTACCGCGCCATGGCTATCAAACCGATAGAGGCAATACGCGACGAATAAACGCTTACCTGCTGTTAGTAATGAAGAAATAAAAACATAAACCAATTTATATGAAGAAGTATATCAAAATAGGCATATTGGTGCTCATCGCACTGATATTTATAGGAACATTCGTTTTCCTGTATCAGAAGTCACAGCCTAAAGACACGAAGTACGACATTCAGAAAGTAGAAACCACCAATCTGGTACAGACTACCGTAGCAACGGGAAAGATTGAACCGCGCGACGAGGTACAGATCAAGCCACAGATTTCGGGTATCATTGCCGAAGTATACAAAGAAGCGGGCGAGAAAGTAAAGAAAGGTGAAGTCATAGCCAAAGTAAAGGTTATCCCCGAACTGGGACAACTGAACTCTGCCGAAAGCCGTGTCCGCCTGGCAGAAATGAACGGACGTCAGGCAGAAACCGACCTGACACGTATGGAAAAGCTTTACAACGATAAGCTGGTAAGCAACGAGGAATACGAAAAAACACTGCTGGCTGCCCGTCAGGCACGTGAAGAGATTCAGGCAGCCAAAGATAATCTGGAGATTGTAAAAGAAGGTATCACCAAAAACAGTGCTTCGTTCAGCAGCACTCTTATCCGTTCTACCATCGACGGTCTGATACTGGACGTACCTATCAAGGTGGGAAACTCGGTTATCATGAGTAACACATTCAATGACGGTACGACCATCGCCACCGTAGCCGATATGAGCGACCTGATTTTCCGTGGCAACGTAGACGAAACGGAAGTAGGACATATCCGTGAGGGAATCCCCGTAAAAATCACTCTGGGAGCCTTGCAGAACATGAAATTCGATGCCATACTGGAATATATCTCGCCCAAGAGCGTAGAAAACAACGGAGCCAACCAGTTTGAAATCAAGGCAGCCATTACTGTTCCCGACAGTGTTACCATCCGTTCGGGCTACAGTGCCAATGCCGAAATGGAGCTTCAGCGTGCAGATAATGTGCTGGCTGTACCGGAAAGCACACTGGAATTTTCGGGAGATTCTGCCTTTGTCTACGTACTGACCGACAGTGTTCCGCAACAGAAGTTCGTACGCCGTGCTGTCAAGACCGGTATCAGCGACGGAATCAAAATGGAAATCAAACAAGGTGTCAGTGCCGGCGAACTTGTCCGCGGACTGAAACACGAAGACTAATCTTTATGCAATCATGAAACTGAAACAATTATTTATCATAGCTTCCGTTGTCACAATGCCGGCTTATGCCCAGCAGAAATGGGACTTGAAGCAATGTATCGACCATGCCATTGCAAACAATCTGACCATCAAGCTACAGGAAGCCCAGCGCGAGCAGAGTAAAGTAGAGTTGAGCACAGCCAAAAACAGCTTCCTGCCCGACTTGAACGGAAGCGCATCGCACTCATTCAATTTCGGCCGGAGTCTTCAGGCAGACAATACCTATCAGAGCCTCAACACCCAAAATACGGGACTGAACCTGAGCACCAGCATTCCACTGTTCAGCGGACTTCAGAAAATAAACAACGTAGCACTCTCGAAACTGAATCTGCAAGCGGCAATGGAAGACCTGAACAAAGCCAAAGAAGATATCAGCATACAGGTCGCTTCGGCCTACCTGCAAGTGCTTTTCAATGAAGAACTGGTGAAAGTAGCCAACGAACAGCTTGCGCTGAGCAAGGAAATGCTGGAGCAGAAAACAGCTTTCTACAAAAACGGAAAGGCTTCGCAAGCCGAATGGTATGAAGCCAAGGCTCGTGTGGCACAAGACGAACTATCAGCCGTACAAGCAGAAAACAACCGCCGTCTTTCGCTGCTCGACCTGAGCCAGCTGCTGGAGCTTCCCTCTCCCGATGATTTCGCAATCGTATCACCGGCTACCGACTCCATTGCCGGCCTCAAGATACAGACATCACCGGCCGAGGTATATGCCGAAGCGGTTCTGACCAAACCTTCCGTCAAGGCAGCACAGTACCGGCTGGAGGGAGCAGAAAAGAGCATCCGCATGGCTAAGGGAGCCTATTATCCGCAACTCAGCTTCGGAGCAGGTATCAGTACCAATTTCTATAATGTATCGGGCATGGAGAACGGTAATTTCGGTTCACAGTTGCGCGACAACTTCAGCCAGTATATCGGTTTCTCGCTCAGCGTTCCTATCTTCAACCGTTTTGAAACCCGTAACCGCGTACGCAGCGCCCGTATCCAGCAACATACATACTACTGGCAACTGGAGGAAAGTAAAAAGACACTCTACAAAGAAATACAGCAGGCGTACTACAATGCCGTAAACGCCGAAACCCAGTATCACAGCAGCCTTACTGCCGACGAAGCGGCACAGGCTTCCTTCCTGCTGATGAAAGAGAAGTACACCAACGGCAAGGCAAACGCTACGGAGTACAACGAATCGCGTACGGCCTGGATGAAAGCCGTTTCCGACCGTCTTCAGGCCAAATACGACTACCTGTTCCGCACCAAGATACTCGATTTCTACCGGGGTATTCCACTTACGCTGTAATACAACCCGAAACGATATACGTCTATATAAAAAGAGAGCCGCAGGCGATACTCCACGTACGACCTGCGGCATTTTTGTTGTGTATATTTCGGAAACTCGATATCGTGCCTACTATTTTGACGATACAAAAATAGGGATGTCATGTTACATCCCTATTTCTTGTGTGTGATAATATTATTTAGAATCGGTTACAATCGGAGCAATCCATGCTTCCGCCATTACTTTCCTGCCACCAGAGCAGCAGCTTCCAAAGGTTGGTCGGTCGTGATATAATCTACATTCAGGTCTATCATTTTTTTCATATCTTTCTCATTGTTCACAGTCCAGACATTAACCTTCATGCCCAGTTCGTGAGCCTCTTTCACCCATTCCGGATGTTTTTCGAATGCTTTATAATGATAGTCTATGCCATTAGCACCCTTTGCCTTTACGTCCTTGGGAGCGATGTCACTCTTCAGGTAAGCGATTTCCGATTTGGGAGTAAGACGAGCAAGCTGCTCACAGATATTCATGCTGAATGAGATATATTCCACCTGCTTTTCCAATCCGTATTCCTTTACCATTTTTACAGTAGTTTCTGCAATCTGGTCTTCCTGTGCCTTTGTTTTATGAGGCTTGATTTCCAGAATCAGCTGTACATCCGGCAATTTTTTTCCGGCTTCCAGATAATCGGCAAGCGTAGGAAGTTTCTCACCGTTCTTCAGTTTCAGGTCCTTCAGCTTATCGTAAGCCGTTTCACCGATAACCAGTCCGTCTATCGTATCATCGTGGTTTACTACTACCACTCCGTCGGCTGTGAGCTGTACGTCAAATTCAGAACCATATACTTTAGCTTCGGCAGCTTTTTTCAATCCTGCAATAGAATTCTGTGCCGAACCTTCTGCTTTCCAGAATCCGCGGTGAGCGATCACCTGTGTCTGAGCCTGACCTGCCAGTGTAAAGAGTGCACAGGCACAAGCCATCAGTAAATTTCTTGTTTTCATAATCATCGTTATTTATTTTCAGTTTGTTTATCAGAACGCATATCTCAACCCGATCTGAACCTGATAAGGAGTACCGTTCAGACTAGACACACCGGTATTTGCATTGACATTGTATACATACTCTTTTTTCTCCTTATCGAAGCTCTTGATGGTATAAATCTTCTGAGCTCCCAAGTTATGTCCTGCACCCCAGTCCTTGTTCAGCATATTCAGTACGTTGAATATATCGACCGAGAGTTCCAGACTGTGTTTCTTGTAGAACTGGAATTTCTTAGCCAGACGCAAGTCGAGTGTACCGTAGAATCCGTTTACTCCACCGTTACGTTCGGCTACCTTTCCGAAACTCTTGCGAATATAATCTTTTGTACTTTCCTCTACATCCGGATTAGAAAGAATATTGTTAATACCGTCTTTCAGATACTGCGGAGTATTCGGATCGTTCGGATCGTAAATATAAGCCAAATCATTTGAATCGACAAAGTCACCGTTCACATTTCCACCTACGATGAGTGAATAGCGTGTACCGCCGATACCTGAGAAGCGTGCACCCACACTGATTCCCCAGAAAGTAGGAGCTGTACCATATACTACCACTTTATGACGGAACTGATTGCTTGAATAGCTCATCTGGCTCAAATCACGCGGATCGTCTACAACCATCTGAGAAAGTGTAGCCGAGTTTGCCACATTACCGTTGTAAGAAGTATTGTCTTTTGTATCGTTCCATGTATAGCTGAATGAAAGTTCTCCATCCTTGAAATAACGCCATGTACCGTCGATAACGAAAGCAAACTGATTAACCTTACCTTCACTTACCATTTCGAGCACACGTCCTACCTTGTCGCTCTTTCTGCTCTCTTTCCAGTCGGCTACCCCCTTATCGTCGATAGTATTTGCAGGGACATACACTCCACGGTTTCCTTCGGAAGCGATACGGAAGTACGGTTCATCCACCATGTTACGGTCTACATACATATAGTTGTTGCGTCCCAGTGTCATATATCCGGCTACACTCATTTTCAGACGGTCGCTGAAGAAATGTGTATACGAGAGGTTAGCCTTATAGATAACCGGCACCTTACAGTCAGCACCATTCATGTTAATGGTAGAAAGTTTTTCCACATTCGGGTTATTGAAAAGTCCGGCTCCCGGTGCTGTAGACGGATCCTTGCGGTACGAAGGGAAATCCGGACGGATGAGGTTCAGCATTTCCTGATAGTTGGAAGCTGTTTTGTCAAGTGTAATATCCAGCGAAGCAGTACGTGTACCGTCGAACACCATGTTGTTGATCATGGCATAGTTGTTGATATCGGAAGCAAAGATACCAGCACCGGCACGGATGATATCTTTATGTTTGTCATTGATATCCCAGGTAAACTGCAAACGCGGCTGAACCTGGAAAGTAGACAAGCCATTGTCTGTTCTCAATCCCAATTCATCGTATACAGTCTGATTGAACGTACCCTTGTTGAAATAAGTAGCATTATCCAGACGCAAGCCGGCAATCAGTTCAAATCCCGGGAAAAGCTTAGTCTGCAACTGTGCATAAGCACCGGCATTCAGAATGTTTTGTTTCACACGGTCGTCGGGAGTAAGATACAGTTCACGAACGTAACGGTACGGTTCCAGATTGTCGAAAGCGTCCAGTCCGTTGAAGTAGAAACGTCCGTTCGTTTCACTACCATAGCGTGAGTTCATGTGTGTATACATCATGTCTACTCCAAACGTATAATTGATTTTGTTTGTATTGTAGTAGAAATTATCGACAAGCTGAAGCACATGATTGTAGAAGTTTTCAGGGCAATAACGCTGTCCTCCCAACTGAATGCTGGTAGTAGCCGTCTTACCGTCAATCTGAGATTCTACATTGCTGACAATAGCTCGGGGAATATTGGAAGAAGGCAACTCATCGCCCGGCATAGATTCTTCCAGCGTATAAAGGTGCTGCAACTTCAGTTCATTGGTTCCTTTCGGACCTACTACCGAACGCAAGGTAGCCATGGCACTGTTGTTCAGCGAATGTACATTACCAAAGTTTCGTACAGACAGATAGAGGTATTGTCCCCCAATCCCAGATTATTCATATCGTTTACAAAGTTATCTGTAAACGTCAAAAGATTGGTAGCATTGATCTGCCAGTCTAAACGGGCAAATACGGCATCAGTGCTTTGCTTCTTATCGAAAGCACCAAACTGAGGATTGGATGATACTCCATATTTATCGCGTGCAATTTGTAAGAAACGGTCGCGTACGTCTGTGGTCAGACTATAACGTTTTTCATCGGCAGCACTCTGGATATCGGCAATATACAGCGGACGAGAGTCTGCCTGATGATCCCATGCAATGAAGAAGTGAGCACGGTCTTTTACCAGCGCACCTCCCAGTAAAGCACCAAACTGATAAGTAGAGAAGTCATTGTCGCGCTTGTTTCCGCGGATATCATACGGGCTGGACAACCAGTTGGCACGGGCAAAAGTAAACGCGCTACCGGTCAGCGTATTGGTACCCGACTTGGTAACTGTACTCACCGTACCACCTCCGGCACGTCCGTTGGTCACATCGTACTGATTGGTTACCACCTTAAACTCACGGATAGCCTCCATAGAAATAGCATACGGCACACCGTTTCGGCTTGTCGTACTACCTCCCGAAGTCGGATTCTTTGCCGTCATACCGTCGATGGTATAGTTGGTAGACGATGCAAGCTGTCCTGACAGGCTGGAGCCGGTACTAAGTGGAGAAAGATCTACCAGCGAAGTAAAGTTACGTCCGTTTACAGGAAGCTTTGCCAGGTCGCGTTCCGTAACGGAAGTAGCAGCTCCGGTAGTGGCAATAGTATTCTTCAATGAATTTGCAACTACTTCTACCGCCTCCATCACTACACTCTCTTCTTTCAACTGAAAATCCAGTCGGAGCAAATCTCCCTGATTCAGTGTATATCCAGTTTTCTTCTGATCGCCATAGCCTACGTAAGTTACCGTTATACTGTATGGTCCACCCAGCGGTAACTGCTTGATGGTATATTCACCATTTTCATTTGTAATAGAACCGGTATTAAATCCGGTTGATTCATTCTTTACCTGAATAGCAGCTCCGATAACCCCCATTCCGGTTTCATCGGTTACAATACCCGAAATGACAGCCCGGTTGTCCTGAGCCATCACTTGTCCTGCCGAAAGCAGCAAGACCATAAAAAACAATAAGAACTGTTTAAATTTTGTTGTCATCATATTCTTTAGTTAAGTGTTTCTAAATTGACGCAACAAAAGTAAAAGCCGGGTATTACACCCACATAAACGCGATGTAAAGAAACCGTGTGATTCGTGTGAAGAAACTATTACAGGCAGGACTAACCATCGTGGCTGTAATTAACAGAACAAACTGATAACCAATAATTTCTACCACAACCTATATCTACAGAAAATATCCCAATGCTATTAAGAGTAAATATAGGCATTTTATCATCTCTTCTCTTATTCTTTAGTAAAGCAATTAATAAAAATAGATAAAGAAGCAAAATGCAAAAAGAAACAAAAACGACCGCATCGAAACCTCATTCCAGCAAAGACAGACTTTATATCTGAAAGTTGAAAATCTTTAATAATAAATAGAAAGACCGAAACAAAATATACTTGATTTCTATGAGAGTATTCTGTTAACACTATAGCAAAAAGAAGCCGCAGGCATATTCTACATACAACCTGCGGCAATTAAGCTACATTATAAATCGGAAAACCAATATCGCATTTTTCTATTTTTTAATGCGACAAAAGTAGAAACTGTATATAGTATCTGCAATAAATGGAAAAGTAAAGAAAACATTATACGATGATACACAACATTTTCCCAATTTACCAGTTATACTACCGTGATTTGATTATAAAGCTAATATCTTATAGTCAAATAATGATTCTACATTGATGTCTACTGTAGGTAAGGCATTTACATAATCTCTGATTGCATACGTATCTAGTAAATAGTCACTATAGATGGAATAGCCATTTTTCTTTTCTGTATCAAGCAGATATATAGTTCCATCAACTGCTTTGTAAACCTTACAGTCTTCTATTTTTGCTCCTCTATAATCATATACGATATAAGGGAAAGTGAAAACCATTTCTCCTTCTTTAGCCAGGCCCCAACTAGGGGATTCATAATAAAAATCACTTACTGGCTTTTTTGTCGTAGTTACTATACGAGACTTAAATATTTTTGCATATTTCATTTGAAGACAATAAATTGCAGACGTATGTTGAAGACTATTTTCATATGGCATAGACTCTAACAAAATGTATTCATTATTTCTTGTATGAAGATAAACAAAAATTCGTGTGGGAGGTTCTCCTTCTGCACGTAACATTTTCTCAGGATCATATATACATATTTCAGGCTCGCATAATTCTCGTAATTCTTTTCCTTCTATGCAAAAATTTATCCTATCAGCTACATTTTCTTCTAATACTAAATCTGAAATCGGCACTAATCCTTCGTCATATATCCGAATTAAAGCATGGTTGCTTGGATCGCTTAAAGAAGAAAGCCAGCCAGACAGATCAATTTTAAACTCAAATAAATCTTTGGGCGAGGGGAAAGCAGGATAGACGGGAATTCCACCCACTGTTTGAACAGAATAATTCAATGAGGTAAATTTTTTACTGATTTCCTTAGAATTTCCATCATTGTCACTTATACCAAATTCCAAATCGGCAGATAAGTTAATCGAATCACCATCAAGTTGATCTTTATATTTTATTCCCACGTCAATTGTTTCATTCATTATTTTCTCTGTTGACTCAAACGCGTACGATTCGTTAATTTCTCCATAGTATAAGGCTGTAGCCCTACCTCCTGTTATGAATTTCTTTAAAACAAACCCGCCATAATTTTTATAGAATTCAGAAGTATGGGTATTATAGATTTCATCCTTAAATACATCATTTAAATAATACAGAATTATATTTTTCCGTATAATGCTGCTATATTGTAATTCATGCAATTTACTTTGTATATAAATGTCCGCTTCTCCCGCAACTTGAGTATTATTCATAAGAAGAGAACTTTCAAAAACTTCAGTCATTGTTTTCTTATGTCCGAATGAAAAGATACCTAAATCTAGTTTAAAACCAGATGTTACGGTATTGGTTACTTTAGATTTCTCCAGATAATGGTCATAATCTGAAAATGCAAAATAATTTGTGATAGAACGACTAGCACTATGAGAGGTAATATAACCCTTTTCATCCGCCTTCAAAAAATCTACAACAGGATATCCTAAATTCATTTCGTCATCATATGGATAATTTTCTAAATGGAAAGAACGACCTAGATATTCTTCATGCGACAATGCCGCTCTTGTTAGCATGTCATCTTTTAATTTAGTTTTAGTCTTTGACAATATCAAAGGAAAACTGGGGTCTCTCTCCTGCAAAATGACTGTAGAAGAAGCAACATTATTAGTTATTACGATATCATCGATTTCATACTCATCACTACATGCATACAATATAAAAGAAAAAGCTAATAATAGTTTTACTGATTTCATAGGAATAAATTTAAAGTTCTTCTATCTATAAAACTATATCCATACAAACAATCAGCATTTGTACTTGCCTAGAAAAATTCAACTAAATGAATGAGAACATAAAAAAGTAGTCGGATGAAAAATGAATATCAATTTTTCATTAATGTAATTTATAAGTTTTATGCCAGACGTAAGATTAAAATCGGAATATTAAGAAAATAATAGGGACGGCAACTCCTTTATTGTTTTTTGCAAAATAAATAAAAAATAATAAAAAAACAAGTATTTTTCTTTTTATTTAATTCCTCCAATAAAGAAATTTAATCAGACTCTTAAAATTTGTTTTAAATTTGATAATCAAGTATTCTCTTTTTTCAAGACCATTTATCCGTCAGTAGGATGATTATTGTTGAGTAAAGACAGATTTAATCCAACTAAAAGATAACAGTAGCAAAAAAGTCTCCTTCCCCACTTATCGATAAAGATAAAGTGGGAAAGGAGACTAAAATGAGTTATGTATTAAATAAATATGATATTTCTATCGGATTATCTCCAACCTTTTACAGGTGCCGAAACCTTCAAAGGGAATGTTGACCGACGTTCTCCCAATACCTTCTTCATAGAAGTAACCGTAGTTTTGACATCCAAGCGTACGGCTTTCTTGCCGAATGTGTTCGCAGCACTACTGCTCAGGTACTTGTCAATTTCTTCAGCCGGCGAATAATTATCCTTTGACACTTCTATAATAGTAGATCCGGTTTTATAATTTTGCAGATTGCTATCCATTGATGCTAAAGAGAAGATTTGTAATGTCAATCCTTCTTCTACCTGATACACTAAAGGTGACCCCATATCAGCATTATCAATATTGCTGACCATCAAAGCATAACAAAACTCCTCATCGCTTACCGGTCCAACTTCTGCTTCCAATCCTGCTCTCACCTGATCAATGTAATCTTTTTCAAATGCTAATGTTAAAGCATACATTCCATTGGTAGCTACATTATGGAGTACCCAAGGAGATCCAGCTAATTCAGAGTCTCCCAAATGAGCGGCAAGTTCATCACCATCGAATGCCAAGGTAGTGAGTTCCATTTGCAATTCTTCAGCTTCGCTTGTAGTAAATCTAGTAATAAACATTTGAGTAGTAACGGTATTTCCAGCACGACCGATGGCAGCTACGGCATACTCATGATTTCCCTCCAAAGATCCATTTACAGGCATATTCTTATAAGAGCCAGCAGTAAGGTATTGATCATCCAATCCCAAAAGCGTATTTTCTATTTCGGAATCACTATAACCACCATCAAAAATAGCCAAGACATATGCATCAGGAGTAGTTGCCGATATATCAAATGTCACAGCATTCGGATTGGTATTAGTTACTGTAATAGTAATTTTATTGTCCACCGGAGCAGGAGCAGAGGTAATACCGGTTACTTTCGATACCGGAGAAGCCAAGCTACCGTTTTCTATCGCATAGCAATACACTGAATAATCTGTAGACGGAGATAATAGAGTACAAGCATTTTCCAACTCACCGGTTGTTACAAGACCATAATATTCCAAGAACTGCTGCAATGACATACCACTTTGTTCCGCATACTGCTGGTATATACTCATATCAGAGTTGAACAAGGCCTCGTCGCTTACAAACCCTTCCATTTCGGCTGTCGGACGCCAACCAATGAAATAGCTTACTGACGCGTCTTTCGGAGTAATTTTAAATGGCAGGTAAGTGGATCCCGATTCACCCAGCGTGATAGTGAACAATTCTTCTGCCTTAGCTCCCTGTGTAACGGTCAATTCGGCAGATGCAGCATTTTTCTCATCATCAGAATAAGTCAATGTTACTTTGGCTGTACGGTCTGCAGTTTCAGTATTTGCAGCAACAGACATGGTAACCTTACCGTCGGCAGCCTGAATGTCTGTAATCCAGTCCTGATCAGAAGTTCCGCTTATTTTCGGGTTTGTACCTGCATTTTTCAGCGTATAAGTAACTTCAGCAGAACCTCCGGCAGCTTCTACCTCAATACTTTCATAACCCAACTGAATGCTGACCTTTGCTCCGGGAGTTTCTGTTCCGGGTTCTTCCGGTGTTGTAGGTTCGTTATCGTCACTACATGCAGCAAACATAAACATACTACCCAATATCATCATAGATATCGGCATCCATTTCATAAACTTTTTCATAAGCATTTTTTAATTAATAACATTTTCTCATTTCATTATAGTCATAGGTAAATCAAGCTTTCCGATACTTCTCGACTTGGTTTCATTCGTTCTGTTTTTAGGACCGGGAACGAATACACCTTTTTCAAGAATATAACGTATGCGTTCAGCCTGATCGGACGTAAACTTATTGGAGTACGAAATAGAGTAATCCATAATATTGTCCGATACGAATACGCTACCGTCGGTACAACTCTCTCTCTGTATCAGCTCATCCAAATAATCTTTAAAGTTGGAAGTGCCCAAATAGGTAGCTACCAGCTTTTCGTAAGCAGATCTGTCGTAGGTAGGAGTATCATCGCAGTAATCAGTATCACGGCATCCCCAAAGAGATTCAGAAAAGACATGACGCAATCCCAGATAATGTCCCAGTTCGTGCGCTATGGTCATAGCTACACATCCATCGTCACCATCAGGTGTTTCAGGTGTCAGCGATACCATGTTGTATACATAGTCACTATTCACTGATATGCACTGCGGACGATTCAGGTTTTCCTGAGAGAGCGCTCCTCCTGTCCAGATTTCACAACCTTCCAAATAATCTGGAGCCAGCAGGAAGGGGAACTGTGCAATACCGGCAATGGCACTATTACTGAATTTATACAACATAATATTCATATACTCATCCGGATTCCATATCAGGTCGAGATATTTATCATCTGAACTAGACATGAACTTTTCACAATCAATAGGAATAGAAGCCCAAGGTATACGGTCCACTCCCGGTTCTTCCATCAGATTACCATCCGGATCGACTGTTGCCATGACAAATTCCAGTTTCAGATCCTGACTGCACTCGCTATACAGTTTATTCACCTCATCGAGCACTGTCTGCAAGTGTCCTTCACGAACATACTGTGTAGGCATGTTCCGGTTGGAATACAATACATGAAACACCACGGGAATCTTGTAAGTTCCTCCTGCAACAAACTCCTGTCCTTTCTGAAGCACAGTTACCTCACTGGTATGAGATCCGTCCGTAGCAGAATAAGTAAAACTGAGTGTAGCCTGACGAGAATTTTGCGACAAGTTCTCCTCGACTTCCAAATTGAGTGTCTGATTGCCTGTCAATGCATCTCCGGCAGTCACCTTGCACCAATACTGGTCGCTTGTCACTTCCCAGTCAACATTACTTTTTACCGTAAGTGTCAGCTTACCTCCCTCGGAGGAGATTTCCTCTCCCCCCGATGGAGTTATTTCCAGAAACGGTTCCTGTACAGTCGGTTCATCATTGCTGTCACTACAGGAAACCATTGCACAGAGAACAAACAACAAGAGCTGTATTTTAAAAAACAGATATCGCATACAGCTTATTATTTGTACTCAAATCCAACCTTATCATTAAGCGGACACATCACTACATTATCTACAGCAAACACGCCATCCTGCGGAGCTGTAACCATGATAACCACACGGCAGTTATCCATCTTTTCGGATGACAGTGTAAAACTGCATGAATAGTCTTCAGTGGAACCTGCCGGAAGTGAATCACCCAGCTTATCACCGAAAGCAAGCGATGCGCTTGACTGACGCAATACATTATTGTGTGTATAAAAATCACCTTCCAGGCCGAGATAGTTTTCCTGAGTATTATCATAAATGCCATCTTCAAGCAACCAGGCAGCCACACGGTAACTGCCACCTTCGGCTATCTTTATCTTAGCTTCAACCTCTACCTTATTAGAAGCCTTATCAGCACGTACTACAGCCGCAATAGCACTTTTGGCATCCTTTGCTGTATATTCTTCTACTGCCTGTCTGATAAGTCCGGCATTCTGTTCACCCACATTTCCTTCAGAAACATAAGAAACAGTTTTGCCCGGTATCATATTGACGTTCAATGTGGGGAAGCTGGATATACCCAGCCAATTAAGGACCATTCGGCTAGCATTAGTTTCCATCAAATCTTTAATAGTAGACGAAGCATGAGCAGCCGCGAAGACAGCCAGTCCGTCTGAATAAGTGTCACTGTATGTCTTGATTCCACTCATTACAAGCGGACAAAATCCACACCAGGTACCTGTAGCCTGCAATAACAGTACACGTTTCACAAATCCTTCATAACGGTCCGGTTCCGGATCGGCAGGCATAACGAGATTTTCCGATTTGGTAGCACGTACTACAATTTCAGCAGAAGTTTCACCGTTATAGCGAGCTGAGAATTTATATTCACCTTCAGTATCTGTATAGAAGCGAGTTCCAGAAAAAACCTTTCCATCCTGCAAGATTTCTGCAGCAGCAGTTACATCCTGATTACCTTTTGTTACAGTAAATTCTGTTACATCTGCTCCATCCGCTTCAATCAGGAGTGAAGTAGCGTTCAAGACCAGCATTTCTGACTCGGGTTCATCAGAAGAATTACCAGAACATCCATACATTACCAAAACCAGCAAAAATGCCACAACAGAGGACAATGCCTTTCTGCAATTGTCTTTCCAATTAATACATATACTCTCCATAATTACAAACCATTTTTTATTTGTCGCACAAATATAAATAGATATTTTCATTTTAAACAAAATTTTATATAAAAAATATTCATTTAATAAGCAAATTAAAACCAGATAAACAAATAGAGTATAATTAATTCACCAATTAAGCCCATTAAAAAACATATTGTCAACAAAAATAGATTATAAGCAAATATTTAGGATAATCAAGAAGAAAGTAAAAATACCTATATTTTTACATTTTTTTAATTACAAAACATCTAAAAATGCAAAAAAAATTCTTTTTACTTACACTTTGCATTTTTGCCGTCCTGTTCTGCCTGTTCCTACCATCCGAAAACTCCTGAGAACACATTTTCGCATAAAAAATCCGGAACAGCCTATAAAAAAGACCGGTCTGCAAGTATCACCTCCAGACCAGTCATATTTTATTTCAGGTATTTATTCTATCGGAACATGAATCATTCTGCCGGTGTCACCAGTTCTCCATCATAGAACTGAGGCGTATGGAAGAGCACATTATCGCCTTCGATAGTCAAAGGCACCGCCATCAGTACATATTCCGTATTCGGATCGAGGTAATCGTACAGATATTCGCACGTACCAACTACGACAAACAACTGCATGTAGTCGATGAACGGGAATCCGCCGTTGTTTTCGCAAATATCCTTATAGTAATCGTCCAGATGGTCGGCTCCATACTTGTCTACATCCGATTTCTTGATTACATCCGTAAAGTACAACGCTTCCGGATCCGAGGGGACAACTTTGGTATAAATATCAGTCGGTCCCTGTACTTCTGCCTCAAACTCGAAAGTCATATCGCTGCCTTCCGACGGTTTGTCGGTTGTAAATTCAAAGCGGTTCAGTTCCGTATTCGGTTCCGTATCCCATCCGAACACAAACAGAATGTATTCCGTATCCGGGAACAATCCGTCGGTATAGGTCATATCCATTTCTCCTTTGTAAAGGTGTTCTCTGATCCATCCTTTATATTCATTGCTGAACAAGCTGTGAAGGTCGTCGTCAGTATATCCTTTCAGATCTTCCTTTTCCATGACAATCATGGTATACGGATCGTTGTTCGACGGTGTTACATGGAACACAGCCTTAGCCGGACCCTTTTCCAGCAACTTGATATCGAACGTATTGTCGGACAGCGGCAGCGGATCGGTCTTGAATGCCTGCATGGCCACTTCGGTAGTAATGTTCAGGTCTTCATCGATACCGGCTGCAAATACATACGCGTCGAGGTTGTAAGCATCCATATCCATGCTATAGCTCACATCGCCCATATCCTTCAGGAAATCGAACGTACCCTCACCAAATATCTCCTTATAGAAATTGATAATCTGCTGGAAAGCCTTTACCGGATCGCCTCCATAATCCTTATAGTCGGCATCCGAAAGAATCTCTGAGTAATACGCCATCTTCTTGTCGGCCGGTTTCACCGTCACATCCACGTTCTTACCCGACACCTTGCAGGTAATTTCGAAATCAGCTCCCTTTTCCTGAAGCTGTACGGTCATTTCCGCCCACTCGGAGTCCTGATAATTGGAATTAGCATCGGCCACAGCCTTTACCTTCACTACATGCGAAGATGCTTCCTCCAAGCCACTGAAAGTAATGGACAAATCGCTGGTTTCCGTGGTCTGGCCGTCCATATCGCACATATAAGCAACTGCATTTTCCACTGCCTGCCAGCTCACCGTAAACGATGTATGATCGTTCAATGTCTGCGTAAGCTCCGGTGTTGCAAGCTTTACTTTTTCTACCACTTCATCTTCATCACTACACGCGCTAAAAGAGAATACAACCCACAGAAGGGTCGCCAATACTAATAACTTGTTTTTCATAACAACTCTCTATTTTAATAATAATATCCTTCTGAAGAAACGTTCCAAACCGTTTGGCCGACAAACTCCGACATTACCCGAAATGCAGTCTCAACCGAAATACGATTATCTTTCCAACCGCCCGTCCTATATGATTCTTATGCGTTGACACAAATATACAGTATTATTTTTATTTTAAGCAAATTTTACATAGAAAAATCATAACTAAAATATCATTTTTTATATAAACAGAAGAATAAAGCGACAAATTGTATACATAAAACAATGTTTTACGACATAAATAGTAACAAAAGTCACTAAAATACGATTTAAGACAGAATACAATAAGAAAGTAAAAAAGGTTGTATTTTTTGTATATTTTAAATAAAGATTCCATAAAATATACAAAAAGAGAGAAGCGATACTTACATATTGCTCGTGAGGGAGAAATAATAAGTTTTTTCATACCTTTACCCGATATTATCCCCCCGCCATCGATCAATTGTTTGCTTCAAAATAAAAAAATGGCTGAAGTGTATAGTTTTTAAGCCGACTGATGGTCTAACCTATAGAAACAAGAAACAAAAATGGAAACGAAAGAACAGCAATTTACGGAAATCATCCGAACGCATGAACGGACCATTTACACCGTCTGCCACATGTTTTCGAACAATGCAGACGAGGTGGACGACCTGTATCAGGAAATTCTGGTCAGACTGTGGAAAGGCTTCGACTCCTTTCAGGGAAAGAGCGATATAAGAACGTGGATTTATCGCGTCAGCCTGAACTACTGCATCAACTTCCACAACAAGCAGAAGAAGGAGCAGGAACGACTGGCCTCAGGTATGGCTCTCCACACCGACGGCAATCATGAAAAGGATCTGCAAATAAAGCAATTGTATACGCGCATCCAGACTTTGGGACTGGTTGACAGAAGCGTTGTCCTGTTGTGGCTCGAAGGCCTGAGCTACGACGAGATTGGCGCTATCCTAGGTATTTCTGTCAAAAACGTCTCGTTCAAGCTGGTCCGTATCAAAGAGCAACTCAAAAAAATGTCGAACATCTAAAAAATGAATCGTATGGAAACGAATATTGAAAAAGAACTTCAGACACTGAAATCGGAATACAACGCGCTTAAAAAGGGACTGGAAAAGCAGGATGCCCTGAACGAAAGGTTTTTCAAATCCATCAGGAAACGGCCTGCACTGGCTGTCGGCAGGGAAATCACGAACAGAATGTGGCTCGACATACTGACGGTGCCGGTCATCATCGTAATCTGCCTATATACGAGCTTCCCGATGCTGTTCGGGGTACTGGTATCGCTGTGGGCACTGGCCGACCTGGGTGTTGACTTGTGGATCAGCCGGAAACTGGGGATGAACGATCTGCTGAACGACGATGTGCGGACGGTGACGAAAAAAATTACCGGCTATCGCAAATATTACGACCGGTTGCTTCTTGCCAGCCTGCTCCCGGTAGTCGTGATGCTGACTTATATCTTCCTGCATTTGTATGCCCGTGCAGATAATCCCGCTGCCATCCGAGCCATCACCGTGTCGGGGATTGTCTTCATCGTTCTCGGCATCATCATCGTGCTGTTTCAGTATAAGAAGCATGTGCAAAGGTGCAAGGAGCTGCTGGAGCAATTTGAAGAGTGATACAACAGCTAATTGACACGGTAGTAATGTTCAGGGCTGGTGAGCCGCTAAAATCGTTTGAAAAGTAATACCCAAACAAACAATAATTACAGCACTGACGAAATACTGAAATCGTTTAAAAAGTAACATTCAAGTAAGCCTGTCAGAATAGTAATGTACAGAATTGGAGGACTTGTACGGGGCTAGTGAAACTACTGAAATCGTTTGAAAAGTAATACCCAAACAAGCCTATCACATGGTAATATACAGGACTGGAGGAATTGTTAGGCTGGTGAGACTACTGAAACCGTTTGACCGCTCCTTCTGCAACCTGACAAACAAAAAGTAGCCGTATTCTCTGCTCCCGGCAAAGAATCCGACTAGTTTTATTGCCCTCTGAGGAGATAATCCATCCTCCGGCACTTCCTTACTTTCTTTCTGACAAGACTTCCGGCTGCACGCAACCGAGTCACGTCGTGTACCTGACGTTCGCCCCAAAATCATCAAAACGTCTTAGGGAAAACGTGGACAGGAATTCTTGTTTTTTGTACAAAAAATAAAACCTTTTATACTAATATTCATGAAATATCGTAGTATGTGGCAGGCAGTTTCAGAGTGTGACGCCACGTTTCAGCTCGTCTTCTACCACCGCCATCATACCCTCTACCTGAGCCAGGGCAAACATACGTCCGTGGAACGAGTAACCGGCGTTGTAGCCCTTGTCTTCGTCACCCAGCATCATGCGGCCGTGGTCCACACGCATGGGGAGTCCCGGATTCTCCTGCTCGAAGATACGGATCAGGTCGATGAGGTGACCGCGTCCCGACAGGTGCGAACTCTCGATGAAGTTGCCTCCCGGCATGGCAGCAGTACTGCGCAGGTGTACGAAGTGAGTACGCTTGGCAAACTTCTTTGCCAGCTCGCGCGTATCGTTATGCTCGCCTGCGCTGAGCGAACCCGCACAGAAGGTCAGACCGTTATGCGGATTGTCTACCGCACGGAGGAACCAGTCGATATCTTCTTCGTTGGTCACGATACGCGGCAGTCCCAGAATCTGGAAAGGAGGATCGTCTGGATGCACGCACATGTTTACGCCATACTCCTCGCACACCGGCATGATGGCCGAAAGGAAATAGCGCATGTTTTCACGCAGTGCATCACGGTCGATACCGTCGTAGAGCGACAGCAGACGCTTGAAGATAGCTACCGGATTCTTGTCGCCCTCACGGATATTGCCGTTCACGAAGCCCTGTGTCTTCACGATGATGGCATCTACCAGTTCGTCCTTTTCTGCTTCGGTAATTACCTTGTCCAGCTCTGCCACCTTGCGCAACTCTTCTTCCGTATAGTCCTTCTCAGCTCCCTCACGTTGCAGGATGCGTGTATCGAAGTAAGCAAAGCGCACACGGTCGTAGTACAGCGAGCTGCTGCCGTCGGGCCAAGGATGCTGCAAATCGGTGCGCACCCAGTCTATCACCGGCATGAAGTTGTAGCACACGGTCTTTACACCGCACTTGCCCAGATTGGCAAGACTTACCTTATAGTTTTCTATCAGCTGCTCGCGCTCCGGTCCTGCGTATTTGATAGCCTCGCATACCGGAAGACTTTCTACTACCGACCAGCGCATGCCGTACGATTCGATGTACTGCTTCAGGTCGTTTATCGCTTCCACCGTCCAGATTTCTCCGTTCGGCACATCGTGAAGGGCAGTTACGATACCCTCCACTCCTATCTGTCGGAGCATGGAAAGCGTGATTTTATCTTTCTTTCCAAACCATCTCCATGTTTTTTCCATCATAATGCTCTGTATTTTTTATACCCCACTAAAAGCACTGAATCCACCGTCAACTGCCAGTACGGCTCCGGTAATGAAGCTTGCCGCGTCGCTGCAAAGGAACTGTACTGCTCCGTTCAGTTCGGAGATATCGCCGAAACGCTTCATCGGAGTCTTGGCAATCACCTTCTGGCTACGTTCAGTCAGCGAGCCGTCGGGATTGATCAGGATAGCACGATTCTGGTTGCCGATGAAGAATCCCGGTGCAATGGCGTTCACACGGATCTTTTCGCTGAACTTGATAGCCATTTCCTGCGCCATCCAGCGGGTGAAGTTCTCTACCGCACTCTTCGCCATCGAATAGCCCGGCACACGGGTAATCGACTCGTAGGCTGCCATCGATGATACGTTGACGATGGCTCCGTACTGCTGGCGTGCCATGATTTCACCGAATACCAGACAAGGGTATACCGTACCGTTCAGGTTCAGGTCGACCACCTTGTCGAGATCTTCCACCTTCATATCAAAAATGTTCTGGTCGACGGTGAGTGTACCTCCGGGAATGTTCCCTCCGGCTGCGTTTACCAGGATGTCGATGCGTCCCCACTGCGAAAGTACCTGCTCTTTCACAGCTTGCAGACTTTTGATATCAAGCACATTACATACCGTACCCGCTACCTCACTGCTCACCGTACGAAGGCGTTCGAGTGCCGCATCCACACGGTCCTGATGTGCTCCTATAATAATGACTTTGGCTCCTGCACGCAGAAAACCTTCGGCAATGTTGCTGCCCAATACGCCGGATCCGCCTGTTACTACGGCTACCTTTCCGGCTATGCTAAACTGTTCGTTCATATCCTAACTGTTCAATTGTTTATACATTGCAAATGTAATGCGAAATAACAGACCGATTTTAGCGTATTTTTGCAAGAGTTTTGCGTATTTTTGCAGAGAATCCTTTACAGACTGCCATGAGAAAGATACTGAACGAACGCATTGCCATCTCCAGCTCGAACCCGATACGGGCACGTTTCTACGACTATCGCGGATTTACCTATCCGTGGCATTTCCACAGCGAATACGAACTGATGTACGTGGAGCAGGGCTACGGCAGGTGTCTGGTGGGCGACAGTATCATCGACTACCGGGCGGGCGACCTGATTTTCTTCGGGTCGGGACTTCCTCACTGCATGCAGAACTGTCCCGAAGCTCAGGAAAACGAAGCGTATCACGTCTGCGGAGTAAATGTTCAGCTGGAAAAAGATTTCATGCAGTATTCGTTTTCGCACTACACGCAGTTTGCCTCCATCCGTTCGCTGCTGGAGAAGGCACACCGCGGCATCCGTTTCCCGCTTGCCGGAAGAAGCGAGATAGCCGAGTGCCTGAAGCGTATTCCCGTAGCGCACGGGGTGGAACAGATGATCGAGATTCTGAAGCTGCTGCAAGCTCTCTCGGCTTTTCCGCGCAAGCAGTTTGCTGCCTCGCCCAACTACCTCCCCGACCCGTCGGTATTCGGCGACAAGAAGATAGAGAAAATCATCGCCTACCTGAACAAGCGTTACACACAGCCTGTCAGCCTAGGTGAGATTGCATCGTACACCGCCATGAACGAGGCAGCTTTCTGCCGGTATTTCAAGCAGGAAACGGGCAAGACGTTCAAGCAGTACATCCTCGACATGCGCATCGGCTATGCCTGCAAGCTGCTCGCTGCCGGACGGATGAACGTGTCGCAGATCAGTCTGGAGTGCGGATTCGAGTCGACGGCGCACTTCAACCGTATCTTCAAGCGTACCACCGGCATGTCGCCTACCGAATACAAGGAGAGTATCTTGTAAACAAACCTTACATAAGAGTTAAAGGCTCTTAAAAATCGAGGTATATAAGGTTACAAGTTATTGGTCGTTTTTCTACCTTTGCCGGCAAAATTCAACAACAAGGGAACAACAAATATGAAAGCTATCATTCTTGTCAATACAGTTCGCTACATCAATAAAATCCACGATTTCCATGCGTGGGGAGCAGCTGCATTGATTTGATTCTACCCCTCCCGCGCTTTATCCCGTTGTTTGTATCAATTCAGTAAAAATCCAATAAACATTTTATTTGTATGAGCAAAACAAGCAGGCTCATAGTGCTGTGTAGTGCAGTACTATGCAGCCAGTATCTGTGTGCCCAGTCGCGTACGATGGGCATAGAAGAGATGTTCCGTCTGGCCGACGAGAACAGCAAGAGTATCCAGACTTACCGTACCGGAAAGGAAGTTTCCGACGAGAACCTGAAAGCTGCCAAGGCACAGCGGTTGCCCGACATCAGTGCTTCACTTTCAGGCAGCTACTGGGGCAACGGCAAGCTGTGGGATCGTGATTTCAGCAATGCCACCAAGATAGACATGCCGCACTGGGGCAACAACTTCGCCCTCGAGGCCCAGCAGGTGGTGTATGCCGGAGGTGCCATCAGCAGTGGTATCGAGCTGGCGGAGCTGGAGAAGCAACTGGCGGAGATGGACTGGCAGAAGAATCGTCAGGATATCCGCTTCCTGCTCGTGGGACATTACCTGAATCTGTATAAGCTGCATAACCAAATCGAGGTGCTGCACAAGAATCTGGAGCTGACCGACCAGCTGATTGCCAACATGCAGGCGCGACTGGAAGAGGGTACGGCGCTGGAGAACGACATCACGCGCTACGAGCTGCAACGGGAAACGCTCCGTCTGCAACTTGCCAAGGTGGAGGATGCCTGCAAGATAGCCAATCATCAGCTGGTCATCACCCTGCACTTGCCCGAAGGGACGGTGGTTCAGCCCGATACAACGCTGAACGACAGTCGGATTCAGACGCTGAGTGAAGCCAACTGGCAGGAGCTGGCGGCGCAGAACAACCTCAACTTGCAGCAGGCGGAAACGGGCATCAAGGTCAACCGCCAGCGGGTGAAGATGGAGCGTTCGGAACGGTTGCCGAAAATCTCGCTCGTGGCAGCCGAACATCTGGACGGACCGATCACCATCGAGGTGCCTGTGCTCGACAATAATTTCAATTACTGGTATGTGGGTGTGGGCGTGAAGTACAATATCTCGTCACTCTTCAAGAACAACCGGAAGCTGAAGGCGGCTCGCCTCAACGTGCGGAAGGCTCAGGAAACGTACGAGCTGGCACAGGAGCAGACTAATCATGCGGTGCAGGAGAGTTACGTGAATTTCCTCACGTCGTTTACCGACTTGCGCACGCAGCAGAAGAGCGTGGAACTTGCCGACCAGAACTACAGCGTGACGAGCAACCGTTATCAGAACGATCTGGCGCTGCTGACGGATATGCTGGATGCCAGCAACATGAAGCTCAGTGCCGACATGGGACTGGTAAATGCGCGTATCAACGTGATTTTCAATTATTATAAGATGAAATACATTACCCACACGCTGTAATTCTCACACCTGCTGCAAAGTTCTTACACAATGTAAGGCTTGCACCAGCTGTAAGTTTTACACACGCTGAAAAATTCCTGCACAATGTAAGGCTTACACCAGCTGTAAGTTTTACACACGCTGTAAAGTTCCTGCACAATGTGAGGCTTGCACCAGCTGTAAGTTTTACACACGCTGAAAAGCATTGCAGGCTGATAGAGAAAAATTACAGAAACAGAGGTTGAAAGTCATCCTATTTATACATTACACATACTACACTTTATAACAAACATACCATTATGGCTACAAGAAAAGTTCAAAAACTCATTTACAATACCGTTATCATCTGCCTGCTGGCAGTGGCACTTATCTACGTATGCTCACGCTTCGTTCATCCGGGTGTGGAATATACCGACAATGCTCAGGTGAAACAGCATATCACTCCGGTGAATACTCGTGTACAGGGTTTCATCAAGCAGATTTGTTTCGAAGAGTATCAGCCGGTACACAAGGGCGATACGCTGGTCATCATCGAGGATGCCGAATTCAAGCTGCGTCTGGCTCAGGCAGAAGCCGACCTTGCCAACGCACTGTCGGGTCAGCAGGCTACCAGCATGGGTATCGCTACCACACAGAATAACCTGCGGGTGAGTGATGCCGGCATCGAGGAGGCACGCGTACAGATGGAAAATGCCAAACGTGACTACGAGCGTTACCAGAAACTGTTGCAGCAGAAAGCGGTCACCCGTCAGCAGTACGACAATGTAAAGACAGCCTACGAAGCCAGTCAGGCACGCTACGAACAGGTGCTCCGTGCCAAACATTCTACCTCACTGGTGAAAAGTGAACAGACTCACCGTCTGGGACAGAACGAAGCGGCTGTCCGTCTGGCACAGGCTGCCGTCGAACTGGCACAACTCAACCTCAGCTATACGGTCATCGTGGCTACCTGCGACGGCGTGACGGGCAAGAAGGATATTCACGAGGGACAACTGGTGCAGCCGGGACAGACGATGGTAGACATCGTCGACGGAAGCGACCTCTGGGTAATCGCCAACTACCGTGAAACTCAGCTTCCTAACATCAAGGAGGGCTACAAAGTGACACTTACAGCCGATGCCGTACCGGGTGTGACCTACACGGGAGTAGTAGAATCGATTTCCGACGCTACCGGAGCGGCTTTCTCCCTCATCCCGCAAGACAATGCTACGGGCAACTTCGTAAAGGTGGAGCAGCGTGTACCCGTACGTATCAGCCTGAAAGAAAACAGTGCCGACAAGCTGAAGCTGCTGCGTGCCGGATTCAATGTAGAATGTAAAGTGAAATACTGATATGGGAGCACCTGTACTGAACGGACCGTTTACGATGCCGATGTTCCGCAACTTCGTGCCTCGTAAGCTACAGCCGTGGCTGTATATCTTCATCGCCATTACCTTCCAGCTCTCAGGCGGACTCTACATGGCCAACCTGAGTCACATGGTGGGCGAAACTTCCCTGATGCGCGAAGACCTCCAGATGTGCCTTTACTGCAACCTGGCGGGAATAGCTGTGTACTTTCCTCTGCTCTTCCGCATGAAGTTCCGCTTCACCAACAAGACGCTGCTCACGGCGGCTTCGCTGGGAGTGATTGTGTGCAACCTCATCGCGCCGTATACGACTTTCCTGCCACTGCTCTGGACGCTTTGCTTCATCGAGGGTATCTGCAAGATTCAGGGAACCTTCGAGGCACTGTCTAACATCCAGCTGTGGATGACGCCCAAGCGCGACTTTACCGTGTTCTTCCCCCTGCTGCACATCATCATTCTGGGCAGCATGCAGGTATCGAGCATCATCGCCACCCATCTGGGATATTACCTGCACTGGAGCTATATGCACTGGTTCATAGCAGGACTGATGCTGGTCGATTTACTTATCGTACAAGGCTGTACACGCCATTTCCGCATCGTCAAGAAGTTCCCGCTGTTCGGTATCGACTGGCTGGGAGCGATTCTCTGGGCACTCCTGCTGCTGGAAGTCGCCTACTTCTTCGACTACGGTGAGTTTTACGACTGGTGGAACAGTCCGGTAATGCAGGGACTCGCCGTCGCTATCGTCATCACCCTGGGATTCTGCATCGGACGTATGCTGCACATCCGCCATCCGTACATCGAACCGGAGATGTGGAGCTACCGCCACCTGCTGCCCATTCTGATTCTCATTACGCTGGTGGAAGCCTTCCTTGCCACCGAACACGTACTCGAAGGCGTATTCCATGGCAGTGTGATGCACTACGAAGAGATGGTGGCCATGCAGCTCGACTGGCCCATGCTGGCAGGTGTAGTGGCAGGCAGCCTGTTCGCCTACTGGTGGATGCACGTACGCGGATTCAGCTACCTGCGCCTCATCACCGTAGGTATCGCCTCGCTGGCATGCTACCTGCTCACGTTCTACTTCGTCCTTTCGGCAGACATTCACATCTCGCAGCTCTTCCTGCCTACGCTGTGCCGAGGTTTCGCCTATGCCATCCTGAGTGCCACGTTCATGGTATGTCTGGAAGAGATTATGACCTTCCGCCACTTCTTTCAGGCACTGAGCGTATTCAACATGCTGCACATGGTAGTGGGCGGTGTCATGGGAGGCGCCCTGTACGGACGCTGGCTGTCGTACGCCGTATCCGACAACATGGCACGCTACGGAGCCGCTGTCGACCGCGTGTCGTTCAGCAGCCAACCTTTCGCCTTCGACCGCTTCATCGAGAGTTTCGTTCCCCAGATGATGGAAGTCAGCATCCGCCAGATTTACGGCTGGACCATCTACGCCTGCCTCTTCCTGCTGTTGCTCTTCCTGCTCTACGATGCCCCCGTACGCCGTGAGCTGAAGCTCATGCCCAGCTGGAGAAGCCTGCGCAAGGAAGCTGCCATGATGTTCGGGAAAAACAATAAGCCTTCGATTTAAAATCATTGCTGTCCGATAAAACTTTTTAAGTCATCAATAATTTATTGATATACATAAAATTAAGCAACAAGTTTAACAAGAAAACTTACTTATAAGAATAACACTGATAACCAGGCCATTCAATATATTTATTGGACACTAATATTTTAAAATAAACTGAGACTGCCTCAAAAATGAAGTACAGTTACGAACAAAGGCTTATAATAGTTACAACATAAAAAAACTCCTGCTTTTAGTCCAGTCATTGAAATAAACAAAGACAAAAGCAGGAGAATTTTATTTCTGAATCATTGCTGCCCGACAAAACTTTCAAGTCATCAATAACTTATTGATATACATAAAATTAAACACCAACTTTAGCAAGAAAACTTATCCATAAAAACAACACTGATAATCAGGCTATTTAATATGTTTATCGGACACTAATAGTTCTAAATTTCAATCTATAAGATTTTTACTTTCGCAGTTCCATTTTGAGACAACTCAAAGTGCCTAGCACAAAATGTATACAGCGACTATTTCAGACCTTATACATCCACTTATTCAACAGCCACTTGCCTTCACACCCGTCCAGCAATAAAAAAGTGAAGGCTACCCCTATCACTAGGAATAGCCCTCCAATGATTCTTTAAGAGAGAAATTAATAGAGAAAATTATTATTATTCATGATAACCAAACGGAGTTTGTAAGTTCGTTACAACAATCTTATTCTGCTCATTACCAACTTCTGTTAATGTTAATGTTATTTCAAGAGGATTTACTTGAGCATTATGTTCTACATAAAATGTAACACCTTCATTCAATGCTACAATTGGTGTCAATATAGTATTCAGTCCCGCCTGCCACAAAGCGAAACCAGTTTCATCAGCACTTCCTGTCAAAGTCAATTTAACCTTATCATCAGACAGTATACTTGTATCCAAAATCATAACACCAGCATATGCCCCATATATAACATTTACAGCATTATCTTCATAAAAATAACTTCCTAAGATCAAATAATCCAACGCATAATTTCCTCCTATATTAGCAGACATTGATTGTTGACCTTTTTTCACAAAAGACTGACCATAAGAACTCATACCATCATATGTCACAAACCACGGACCACTCATAGTAAACCATTGAGATGAAGGAGTAAATTCTTCTTTCAATGTAGCCTTACCATCTTCTGATTTCCACAGGCCAGAAGATACATCATAAAACAAATTTGATATATTTTCACCAGCTATATTAATTGGAGAATAAAATTCCAAACCTTTATCAGTCAGAATATACGGATATTTACCTGATACAGATTCTCCCTCCACTTCATAAGAAATAATCAATGTACGAAATGATTTCTTTACAGAATATTCAACACCATTCACTGTATAAGTAAAAAACAAACCATCAACATTACATTCTGAATTCACAATATCCTCCAAATAAGATTTCCATGAAACATCCTCTGGCATAGGAACCATACGAACATAGTTTCCTGTTTTTTTCCCTTTTAAAACAATCTCTTCTGCAGACACAGACATAATAGTAAATTCATAGTCTCCTCCCATTCCAGTGCCGACATCTCCTAAATTTGAATCTGGTGCAGAAAAGAAATGAAAAATATCATTATATGTATCAAAAGTCAACACAGGCCCAGCTTGTTCTTTCAGCTTATAATAACTAGTAGCCTTTTGAGAAGCATCCACAATATCTGCTGAGATTGTAACACTTCCATCTTTTGTAAAAGAAGCCAAAACATTATATCCTCCATAAAGTTGCTGTGAAGAAGGATAATATTTCATTACCCATCCATTAGGAGCCGAAACTAATACTTCTTTAGCCTCCTCCAGTTCCTTTTCGATACGATCTGCAGAGGTTCCTTCAAATAAATTTTCCGTTTCAGGTGTACAACCAGCCAACCCGAATGAACAGATTAGTATAACTAAATATATAAATTTCTTCATAATTTATCTAGATTTAATTATTTTAAAGTGGTCCAATCCATCTCTGTTACATGAGATGCACGTTCTTGTACCAAATCATGTAATGCCTCAATATCTATTCCCCATGAATCAGTCAAATAAGTAGTGATCAAATCCAATTTTTGAAGAATCAGAGAGCTACCGGTTTCTCCAGCATCTTTCAACAAATCCTGCCATTGATCGTCAGGATAAACCACATAAGTAGCCAGTGTTTCTACAAAATCCTCATCCGGATCCTTTGCCGCATATCCTCTTACGAATCCTCTCTGACGGATTTTAAGAAGAGCATCACCATTCTCCCAGTTTACCCAGTCTTCGCCGACATACTTTCCTGCTGTAATTTCATTGAAATCAGTAGAATAGTTCTTAGTCTGGTGTAAGATATGAGCAAACTCATGATGCATAGTTTTAAAATACCATTGATTCAATACATCTATGTCCGGATTTTCCACATCCAATGAATTAACATTGAACAGTGTAATTTTCATACCACCTTCAGCTGTACCAAGTACTACAGAACCATTAGATTCATATTCACCCGAACCAACGAAATGCATTACTTTCGGACAATACGTAGGCAGAAACTCCGGATATGTCAGTTCATCATAAACATCTAGCCAAAGATATTTCACCAACTGTGCCAATGCTATAGACTTATTATAATCTGCCGGAGTTACATTATAGTTCAAATCCGATTCAATATCAGAAAAACGATATTTCAAATCAACATTATACGGAGCCACATAATTTTCCAAAATCCAGTTATCAAACTCATTACGCTCCGGTGCTTCTGTATTAAAAATACTGTTAGGATCTAACTCATCTTCGCTACATGATACCATAGCCAATGCAGCGGCAAATATCCAGCATAAATATTTTATCTTTTTCATAATAAATTCCTTTCTTATTTGTTATCTAGGGTTAGCTTCTATTCCTGCTGCAATTACATCCTGCGGCAACTGGAATGCGCGACGTGGATCATCTTTTGACAAAACAACCGGGTCCATTCCATCACGTACATGAGATATCTCAATGCCATAACGCTTGATATCCATCCAGCGTGAACCATCATGAATCAATTCTATACGACGCATCTGAAGCACACAGTGAATAAAGTTTTCCTGCTTGGTGTTGACAAAGGCAAAAGGAGGATTCAGGTGTTTCTTTACCGTACTCTTAGTAACATCTGCCAGAGGTAGCGGAGAGTAGTTGATATTGGCATAGAAACTATTCACACTACTTTCTGTCAGTGTTTTAGGAAGTCCACCAGCACCATCCCCTTTCTGTGAATTCACCCAATAATTCATGTATTCAACAGCTTTTGCATAATCAGGCTGTTGCTTCAAAATATTAGCTTCAATACAACAGAGCAACGTTTCATTTGTACTGAACGGAACAATTACTGCATGACGATAGCCAATACCATTTACCTTATCCGTATATTCAAAGTACATACGGTATTTGAAGAAACACAGTTTTTGAGTAAATCCATATAAACCACCATAATATAAAGTTGAAGACTCTCCCCACGGACCACCTGCCCATAATGTTTCGGCACGTGTCAGATTTTCATTCATACCATATCTTCTAGACATGTCGTATGGACCATAGATGTAAGGCCATGATGAATATACTGGTGTAATCAACAAATTAGCTTTTGAAGAAGCAGATATATATGCATCGGCTTTTTCTTCCAATTCTGTAATTGCTCCCAAATCGCTCTGGATATAACGCAAGTTACTAGCCGGATTGTTTCCTAATACCTGAGCACCATATTCCAAAACCTTTTCATAATTCGATTTATCAGGCTGTACATAGAACAAATAGAAACGTGCAGCGAAGGCATATGCAGCTTTCTTGTTAAAATGATATTTAGGAACTGAATAAACATTGTCTTCTATAAGAGGAAGCCCTTCAAGCAAATCGGCTTCAATTTTCTGATATGTTTCTGCAAGCGTTCCACGTTCATAAGAAACCGTAACAGTAGTTTCGGGTTCAGTTACATAAGGAATACCCAATTTAGCTACAGCTGTTGCCGGATCATAGGCTTCACAGAAGATATTAGCCAAAAGGAAATGTGCATAAGCACGACACAACAGTGCTTCTCCCTTTTGTGGATTCAATGAAGTCGGATTTCCCATTTTTTCTATTGACTTCAAGGCCTGATTGGCAGCAGCAGCTGCTGCATAACATTTTTCCCATAAGCCTGTCGGGGAATCAGAATCTACATCGCTTTTAATATCATTCCACAAATAAGCATCTTCCTCCATCTGATATTCGAAACCATACATCGAACCATTATCAGTTGTATTATCCGAAGCTTTTTCGAAAATCAGCAATGGATAAGTCTGTGGATAAGCAGAAACCAAAAGGCTTGCCACCTGTGATTCCGTATTAATTTCCGCACGGTTATCAGGCACTGTATCAAGGAAATCGCTACACGAAGCGAAAGCCCACGCCATCAATAAAGCAGCACTGTATGTTTTTATATTTTTCATCATAATTTTCTCTTTTAAATCAAATTAAATACCCAATCTCAAAGTCAAAGTAAACTGCTTAGGAACAGGAGCAGCCACACCACCAGTGTTGAAGAATTCCGGATCCTGACCATTCAGCTTCTTGTCGGCATAAATCAGGAACAGGTTGGTTGCCTGAAGTTTCAGCGACAAGTTGCTCAGTTTCATACGGCTGGCCAACGATTTCGGGAAATCATAGTTCAGTGAAACTTCCTTCATACGGATGAAGTCACCTTTGGCGATACGTTCTGTAGAATAGTTGTATGCATTGTATGCGCGGTTCAACTGAGAATCCTGACGGTTCATACGTGTATCAGCGATAACCGGTATGTTTGTAATATTTTCATCACCCGGCTTAGTCCAACGATTAATAAATTCTTTTGGAGTAGCATCCAAGTCACTATATCTATTACTAAATACAGGATCCAGACGAATTACATTTCCGAATGAGTAAGTGATAAATACATTCAACTTTAAGTTCTTGTAAGTAAATACGTTACCGAAACTACCAGTGATTGTCGGATCAGTCGGACCCTCGTAAACCAGATGATCTTTCACATCTGTTTCCTGGAAGTTGATATTACTTACTGTTACTTGACCATATTCATTGATGAAAGTAGGAAGACCGTTCTCATTCAATCCCTGGAAGTTCATAGAGAACAATGAACGTACCGGATAACCTTGCAAAGCGAAACCAGTACCCGAAATCATATCAATTACTCGTGAATTGGCATCCAGTTCAGTAACCTCGTTCTTCGCGTTAGAGAAGATAAAGTCGGTATTCCATTTGAAGTCGCGTGTTACAATGTTTCTTGTAGACAATGTAAATTCCACACCGTGTGATTTCATGCTGGCAACATTGGCATATTTTGCAATTTCACCTCCCACACCTTGAGTATTTACAATACCGATCAAGTCGTAGTTATTACGCTTGTACCAGTCCATAGCCAGATTGATACGGTTATCCAGGAAACCGATTTCAGCACCGATATTCAACTCATGTTTCTTTTCGTAAGTCAGCTCATCATTTTCCAGCTGAGTAATCTGCATACCTGATTCTGTTACATTTGCAGAAGGACGATATGGATTATAACTATTGATGATAGCCAAAGAGTTAGATACTTCAGCCGGACCACGGTCGGCAGTCAGTGAGTAAGATGCCTTCAAAGTCAGATTAGACAGGGCCGGTCTCAGGTTTTCGAACCAACTTTCTTCATGTGCGTTCCATGCACCCGAAACGTTCCATGTAGGAAGCCAACGTGCCGAACGGCTCTTACCCAGCTTGTTAGAACCTTCATAACGGATGGTACCATTGATGGTATATTTACCCTGCCATGAATAAGTAGCAGTACCGAAGAAAGCCACATCACGTGAACGAGTTGTAGAAACAGTATAATAAGCAGTATTTTCTTCCTGTCCTTGCTTGAAGTACAAATAATCGTAAGAAGGAAGCATACCCATATCATACTGCAAACCTACACCCTGGAACCATGTCTGAGTACGGTCGGTAGCATTCAGTTCCATACCACCGAAGAAGTTGAAGATATGGTTTTCATTAAATACGTCATTGTAGCTGGCAGTAGCACGGAAATCGTAGCTGTTCATGCCATATTTAGTTTCACGGTAGAAACCTCCCACCGGAAGAACTGTTTCAGGCAATGCATTCGATACATCCGGATCAGTATACAACCACGGGTTAGCGTCACGCATTGTTGCATCATCCATTGCACGGTAAGCCCATGCCTGGTTAGAATAGTCAGTAATCTTGTGAGCCTGAGTAGTAGTAGAATACTTGTAAGCACCCAGCACACTCAGTTCGACCTTATTAATAGGTTTGTATTTCAATTCACCCTGGAATTTCATATCTACTACATCCAGGTCCATATAGTTGTTTTCCAATTCATGCAAGATGTTGAACGGCGCATAGTTACGCACGTAGTATTCATTCGGGTCGAGTGCACGTGAAGTATTCAGCGCGTAAGAATACGGGTTGATATCGAAGTCACGTTTTACTTCACCACTCAAAGGGTCCAGATTCGAGCTCAACGAACCCGGTGCACGCTGCTTACGGTAAGAAGCGTTACCGATCAGGTTCAATGAAACTTTCTTCGAAATATTATACAAAGCATTCAGGTTGGCAGTATAACGCTGTACCTTGCTCTGTTTGGTCCATCCCGGATCGTTCATCACACTCAGTGAAGTATAGTACGAAGCCTTTTCAGTACCACTTGTCATACTGATGGCATGGTTCTGCGAAATACTGTTATTGAACAAGATATCAAACCAGTCTGTATTTCTGTATTCAGCCTCGCGCAGATAAGCATTTCTTGCTTCCGGAGTGTTCGCCAGTCCGAATCCTGTGTTTGCGTTGTAACTGTTGATCAAATGATACATCTTACCATATACACCACTGTTAGAAGCACGGTATACATCGGCAAATGTCAGGTAACCGTTGCTTTCCAGTGTCTTGTATACGTCCATCTGTTCCTGAGAGTTCATGATGTTGAAGTTACGGTAGTTCGGTTTCAGACGCATGGTGAATTCACCTGTATAGCTGATCTTGTTAGAACCTGCCTTACCTTTCTTGGTAGTAACGACAATCACACCTGCCATGGCACGAGCACCATAGATAGAAGTAGCCGAACCATCCTTCAGGATCTGGAAGCTTTCGATATCGTCAGCATTCAAACCAGAGATAGCCGAACTGATCAGTGTAACGGCATCACCCGAAGACAAATCGTCAGCACCTACTTCCGTTACATCCTCCATGATGACACCATCTACTACCCACAACGGTTTAGAGCTACCGTAGATAGATGTGGCACCACGTACACGGATTTTCGGAGCTGTACCGAAAGTACCTGATACGTTCTGAACCGATACACCGGCTGCACGTCCTTCCAGGGCACGGCTGATTTCCGGCACACCGTCAAGTTTAGAGTCTTCGGCAGATATTTTTGTTGACGCACCTGTAAATAATCGCTTGTCCATACGCTGCATACCGGTAACTACGACTTCATCCAGTACCTCTGTATCCGATTCCAGTACCACCTTCATATTATTTTTGGCAGCTACTGTCTGCGATTTCATACCGATATAGCTGATTTCAAGTTTAGCCCCCTTGTTAACTTTCAGCGTAAACTTTCCGTCGATATCCGTAATTGTACCATTAGAAGTTCCCTTAACCAAAATAGAAGCTCCCACGACAGGCATGTCATCCTCCGCAGACACCACGACACCTGTCACTTGTACAGCCTGAGCTATCGCCAGACTTATGCCTATTAACAAAAAGGCACAAAAAAGTGTAATTCGCTTTTCCATATTCTAATAAAATTTTAATAACGGACGCAAATATACATATCATTTCATTAAAAAACAAAAAATTAAAGCAAAAGACATAAATATTCTTGCATATTCTATAAATTATCAAATAGACAGTTTCAGCTTTATTTTTTACTATAAATACCGATATTTTACTAACATATTGAACATTTTTATACCCTCTTCGAGAATCTATGGATAAAACCATATAAGAATAAACAATAACAAATCTTTAAAAAATAAGGGACTCCTTAAAAGAGCCCTTACCGCAAATCACTATAAACCAAAGATTTATATAAGTGTTAAAATTTAATAATACACATATTTATTTTACATATTACATTTTGATAGCTTTTTAACATAAAAACATATCATTGTAACACTGTACATAAATTTTCTTATAATTCCGTCCCAACATCAAAGCAGGGACACACCTTCGTCCACTCTTCCGGTTCTATCACCCCGTCACCGTCCAGGTCCGGACTCAGGTCGCGATGTCCTACTATCCGGCGTGTCTGGAAGTCCATGGCAAGTACTCTCACCAGCACCCTGAGCGAACGCTTCTGAAGTTCCGTACGTGTATCGGCAGGACGTCCCTGCTCGTCCAGTCCTCCTTCGTAGCACACACCGATACTGTGCTGGTTATATCCTTTGGCGTGCGCTCCGGGGCGGTCTACCGGACGCATCGTACATATTTCTCCGTCGCGCCTTACATAATAATGATACCCGCATCCGTCGAACCCGCGCTGCCGGTGCATTTCATCCAGCTGGCGGGGCGAGAGCGGAACATCCGCTCTCGTTGCCGAACAATGAATGACAATCATGTCAATCTTTCTCATCACATCCTCCTTTCTTTCCGGTCAGTATGCAATACAGACACTTGATTATCCTGATCAGAATCCATTTTACCTTTCCAGTCATACATTCCTCCATATTACATTAAAGTCCCGGCACTTACTCTTCATTCTTTGTCTTTACCGGCACACGTTCGTAGCTCAGCGAAGTCAGAATGTCCGACAGATCGGCTCCCGGACGGAAGTTGATATGCGCCTTCTTTATCAGTCCGGTGTGATATTCTTCCTCCGTGGCACTACCCTCACCGTTCAGGCCGATCTGAAACGAACCCAGGTCGCCCAGACGCACGATTTCTCCGGCACACAGACCGTCACGCATCACCGTACCCAGCGAAATCAGCACCGCCATCGTATCGGCACGTGTCACCGTACACATCTGCTGAATACGGTCCGCCATTTCACGGATTCCCATCTCGCCGCGTGCCTGTGCCAGGGCATAATATTTGGCACTACCTTCCAGATCATTAGGTTTCTTTCTTGCTACTACCGAATAAGTCACTGCTCTTTCCATAATCTTTTTACTTTTTAAATGATTAAAACGAATACCTGTTGAAAGCTTTCAATCTCTTTTCTGTATCACAAAGATACATAGCCAGTTCCGGGCAGTGTCCGTCACCGTCCGCCTACAGGATTGCATTGTTACGATAAAAATAAAAAAGCCACAGGCCGTACAGCTCGACGCCTGCCGGTGGAAACCGTCTGCGTAAATGCTGTACAGCCTGTGGTATGGGAATAGAGATTCTTACTCAGCCGGAGTAGAGAAAGTTATCTGCTGGGGTTCAAGATATTTAATCTCCCCATCCTTATTTTGGAACCCAATGGCGAACAGTACAAAATCCCCTCCTGGCGACAAATATGATTTGCCATAAGTATACTGCTGGGTACCTACCGAACCAAACAGATTCAGATATTTCGACACGGCCCAATTATTCTGAGCAGCCATCTTTTCAATATATACTTTCGGATCGCTCTGATATTTCTCAGTCCAATCTTTCACAGAAGCCACATCATAAAAATACGAAGCCTTTTCATTGGAAGGAACAATCTTACATATTGCAGTAGTCGGACCTTTTACATCCGCAGTCAGCTCGAAAGTAAGCTCGTCAACCTCTTCCGGATCCGGAGTTCGTATGTCTTTTCTGAATATTTCTGTAGTAAAGCTTTTATCCCATCCGAATACCAAAATCGAAAAGTCATGAGAAGGTACGATATTCTTGTCATAAATCATCATCGTTTCGCCGGACATGATGTTCTTTTCATTTACAAGATTCGTAAGAAAACTGCGCAACTGAGTTTCCGACAGGGCTTCTACCGTCTTGGTATCCTGAAGGATAATCGCATACTGGTCCTCATTCGAAGGAGTGACCTTAAACACGATCCTATTCTGTATCAGTTCAATCATAGTAACCTCAAACTGATTGTCTGAAATCGGGAATTCTACCTCCACTTCAGCATATTCTGCCTCACCAGTAAGTTTCAGGTTTTCGTCAATACCAGCTATTACAACATAATACTTCTTTTCAAGATATTTCGATATATCATATTTCAGATTCTTATCGCCTGACATTACAATATTATTGTATGCAGCCGAAGCCGACCCGTAAAATTGCTCATAAGTAGCCATCATTTTTTCAATCAGCACTGCCGGATCACTGCCAGCCTCCAGAAACATCGATTCTGGAACAGGCTCCATATAATACTTAAAGTCTTTGTCAGTAGGTGAAGTCTGGACATACAAGTCGTATCCATCGATATTCACCTGCAGATTAAACTTCACTTCTTCTTTCGGATTCAGAGTTACGCTACTTTCAGCCCATTCCGACTCTGTTTCCGCCGAAACAGCCTTTACTTTCAGTGTATAAGTTGCCCCTGCCTCCAGTTCTGAAAAGGTCAACTCGGTTTCTGCTACAGCACCTGTCTTACCGTCAAATTCATACTGATATTCTTCAGCTCCCTCTATTGCCTTCCAAGTAACCTTGAATGAGGAATCAGTAACATCAGAAATTTCCAGTTCCGGAGCCGAAAGGCTGAAAACACTCTCATCATCTTGTGTCTTACAAGATACTGCTGCTATAAGAATAGCGACAAACAAAAATAACTTTAGTTTCATAAAACAACTCTCCTTGGTAATTTCTACCAACATTTTAAATTAAACAATAAACCGGCTTATGCCTATAATGAACAACTATTTAATAAAACGATAGATATATCTCATATCAAACATCTTTATTTTCACAAAAAGCAATTTATTCTATCTAAAATCATTTTTTAATGTAAATCTAATAACAGTTTGCAATTTTATAAAAATATATTCATTTAAACAAATTTTTTATAAAAACATTTTTCATAAAAAAAGCCACAGGCCGTACAGCTTGACGCCCGCCGGTGGAAACCGTCTGCGTAAATGCTGTACAGCCTGTGGAACCTCTCTGCTACCGTACCTGTCAGTTGGCGCGGCTCAGTTTGATATTGTCGATAAACCAGCGGCGATAGACACTGCTGCCCGAAGTAGCGGCAGTTTCACCCCATGCATCCGACTTGATGGTGATGCGTGTATCTTTCGTGATGGAAACACCCTCCAGCACCACATCGGCATGCAGCCATTCCAGTTTGTCTACCTCATTCACAAAGTTATGTCCTATCGGATCTAGTTCGACTGTCTCGCTGCCGTTGGTCACGGTGATGATCAGCTGTACCGGGTCGAACTTTCTCGTACCGCCCACCATCGGCGCCCAGTCGAACGAAAGCATCACCTTCTCGCCTGACGGTATGCCGTCTACAGCCGGCAGTGTCAGCCCTGCCTGATAGTCTGTCTTACCGAACTTCAGGTAACATTTCTGCAGGTAGATAGAAGCACCGCGACTTTCTTCCAGTCCGTATCCGTGAGCCAGCAACGCTTCGGCAGCCGTCTGTCCCTCGTCGTTCTTCGCACTGTAAATCTGCGGAGCAGTACCCGATCCGTCGTTTTCCACTGTCTGTCCGGCACCGCTGTTCTCTGCCCAGGGCAACAGCCACTCAAAGTCTTCCGAGAAATAGATCACCTCTACCACACCCTTGTCTTCGATGCGTGCAGCCTGTATGCGCAGTGCAGGAGCAGCCACTCCGTCGAAGTAGCCGTACACCGTCACCTTGTGACCGTTCAGGGCTGCCAGATTCAAGCTTTCGGGTGCGTCGATGATAGACACCGAGTTCACCGCACCGTCTATCGTCACATTGTTACCGCTCAGCACACCGCTTGCCGAAATCCATTCACGGCTATCCGATATGTAACTGTCCACTTCGGCAGTCACGTCGTGAGCTTCCGGATAATCGATATTATTGCCTTCCGATACCACACGTACTTCGTCGCATACCACATAAGGCAAGGCGTGTGCATCTGTGCCTTTCGAACCTTTCACCGCTACCTTGTCGCCTACGTTCACGGCAGTTGCAGTTTGCAGGAACATGTTTACATCGTACTGTGCGTCGGTTACGATGCAGCCCGAAGTCGTCACCGCCGTAACCAGTGCTTCCGGAACCGAAACCACCGTTTCATCTTCCAGTGCCGGCAGTTCGTCCACTGTATACTCCTGACAGTCGCGGTACTTGTCGCCATCCTGCGAAACCACTACCTCCGCACGGCTTGCCAGCGTACAACCCTTGAACACGATTGTCGCCTTGCGCGGATTATCCTCCGCCCCGTCGCGCATGTTGTCAGTTACCGATACCGTCACATCCGTCGTACCGTTTCCTGTGGCAGGAGTCACCGTAATCCATTCGGGCAAGTCCTCCATCACCCAGTCGGCATCCGCATACACGGTAATTGTTTTCGGCTGTGCCCCTTCAGCCTCAAAGTCCAGGGCACTGGCACTTGCCAGTACAGCTTTCGAAAGCGTATTCTCCTCTTCGCTGCAACTGCCCAGAAGCGTTGCCGAGAGAAACAGCACCGAAGCCATGATATAATTGATCAGTTTCATATTTTTTACAGAGTTAATTTGTTTGTTTTGAAGTTGAAGGATCTTTCCAGAAAATCCCTGTTTCACCCCCGAAAAACCTGCTGATGTTTCAAGAGATAGATTATTTATTTCTTTTCCCCGAAAAACCAACTGACGTTTCGAGAGATACATTATTTATTTCATTCTTCGAAAAACCAGCTGATATTTCGAGAGATACATTATTTATTTCATTTTTCCGAAAAACCAACTGATATTTCAAGAGATACATTATTTATTCCATTCCCGAAAAAACAACTGATATTTCGAGAGATACATTATATTATTTCACCTCCAGAAAACCAGCTGATGTTTCAAGAGAGATTAGCTGTTTTGTTTCAGAACAGAAGCTGATGTTTAGAAACCCAGTCCGTCGCTCCATCCTGGATTCTGTGTCAGATTCGGATTCAGCGAACGTTCGTTGATAGGAATCGGGTACAGATAGTCACGCTCCTCATTGAAACCGTTGCGCACGATATTCTTGTGAGAGTACACATACCCGCTGTTGCTTCCTGTCAGCAGAATATCCTTGCCGATTTCGTACACCAGCACCCCGCTGCCGGCTTCCGGTTTCGCAGTACCTTTATTATATAAGATCACATCCGGATTACCGTCGCCGCTCAGGTCGTATTCACCCGCACCGGCAAAATACATACCGTAGATATCCTGATCGATGCAGGCTCCGGCTTTCCAGCGCACCAGGTCGTCGAAGCGGAAACCTTCCTGATTCAATTCAACGGCACGCTCACGGCGGATTTCCAGAATCACACCCTTGTTGCTTCCTGATACGTTGGGATAACCCGTTTCCTTAGCCGACAGATAACGGTCCGGATTGGCATTGGCAGCAGCCATGTTCAGGTGCGCGTCGTTCATACCTACACGGTCACGCAACAGATTCACAGAGATATCCAGATCCTCCTGAGTCAGCGTACCCAGTTCCGCCTTTGCCTCGGCATAGTTCAGCAGCACTTCAGCATAGCGGTACACAGGCAAGTCGTTCGTATTGCGGTCGTTGCGGTCTACCTGTCCGCCGGAAGCAGTCGGTTCCTGCACGAACTTGATCGGCTGGTAGCCAGTTACAGTAACCGAAAGGTCGGGAGGAAGCACCGTTGTTTCCCCGATACGGGTATATCCCGGTGTACGGATGCTCTGAGCCAGACGCGGGTCGCGGTCCTTTGTTTCCTCCAGGAAACTCATTTCCTGCCATCCCGGCTGGTCGGTAAAGCGGCTTCCGTCCTTCATCAGATACATATTCACCATCTTGCGTGTCAGTCCCGGACGTCCCTGAGTAGGAACCAGCGTATGTCCGTTGGCATTGTGATGGATAGCCAGACTGTAGTCGAACTTGATAGCCAGGATATATTCATCCGGATTCGCATCCTCGGCAGCGAAGAGATTCAGGTAGTCCGATTCCGGATGTCCGGTAGAGTACAACTTGTACGGACCATCATTGATAATCTCGCCGGCAGCTTTGGCAGCCAAATCCAGGTAATACGTATAATCGTTGCCCTCCAGCTTCAGGTCGTGATACTTACGGTACGTACCTTCGTACAGACAGAACTGTGCCTTCAGCGCCAGTGCCGCCCAGCGGTTCACACGGAACGGACTGCTCGACTCTTCCTCGCGTGTAGGAAGATTATCGATGGCATAGTCGATATCCTCTATCATCTTGGTCATCACCAGCTCACGCGAGTCACGCGGCTTGTACAGTGCCTCGTCGGCAGAACCCAGTTCCACATCGTACCAGGGCACATCGCCGAAGCGTTTGACTTTCTCGAAATAGAAGAACGCACGGAAGAAGCGGGTCAGTGCCGTATATTTCACCACCGCATTCTCGTCGCTGCACTGATTCACATACGCCAGCAGGGTATTCATCTTGCGCAGGTCGGTCCATGTCCACCCCCCGCCCGAAGCAGGCACGGTACGGTTGTTTCCGCCCAGCATCTCGTCGGAAAGATTCTGCTGCACGTACAGGTCACTCTGGTCGTCGAAAGGGCTCTTGTCCAGCAGGTTGTTGTAAAACGAGTTACTGAAAAGCTGCAAGTCGCTCTCTGTCTTGAAATAGTCATTCTGCGATATCTCGCTTTTAGGAGTCAGGTCGAGCAAACCGTCACACGAAGTCAACCCCATTGTCAGTACCAGTGCTGTAAATATATATTTTTTCATACGAATCTGTTCTTGGTTGTTTTATTCAATGAATTTTCGTTTAGAAAGTGATGTCTACACCAAACAGCAGCGTCTTCTGCCACGGATAGAAACTTTCGTTGTACGTATCGTTGCTGCGGCTGATGGCTCCTTCCGGATCCACGTATTTGGTAATCTTCTTCAGCGGCGACCAGTAGCAGAGGTTCTCGCCCGAGAAGTAGAAACGTGCCTGATCGATACCGATTTTCTTTGTCAGGTTCACCGGAATGGTATATCCTACGGTCAGGTTCTTCAGACGCATGTAGCGGATGTTCTGCAAATAGCGGTCGTTCACCTTGCTCAGCGGACCGGAAGTCGACGAGTATGCCATCGGACGCGGGAAGTAAGCATCCGTATTGTCTTCGGCCCACACCTTGTCCATGAAATCCTTCTGCAGGAAGGTCTGGTAAGGATAAGAGAACGGACCCCAGAACGACATCATGTGTCCGTGAGGATACCAGTAGTGGTTACCTGTTCCCTGGAAGAACACCGATACATCGAATCCGCACCAGCGTACACTGGCATTGATACCATACGACAGGCTGGGCAGTGAGTTACCCAATACCTTGCGGTCGCCCGGATCGGCTACATTGTTGCTGCCTATATCCACCATACCGTCACCGTCGAGGTCGACAAACTTCACGTCGCCGGCCTTCCAGCCTCCGGTCAGTCCGTCTACCATGTAACTCAGGTCTACCTCCTTGGCATACGCCTGTGCCTCCTCGTCGGTAGCAAACAGACCGTCGGTCACAAATCCCCAGATTTCTCCGATGCGCATGCCTTCGTAGTAATCCTTGGCAAATGTCTTGTCTTTATTGTCATACTTGGTAATGTAGCTTTTGTAGTTGCTCACGTTGAATCCCAGACTGTATTCCAGCGGACGTCCGGCCAGTTCGAACTGATCTCTCCACGACATTGTCACTTCGTATCCCTTTGTCTGCAAGTCGGCTGTATTCATATCCGGTACACTGGCTCCATACACAGCCGGCAGTTCCACACCGTCGGTCAGCATGTTCAGTGTGTTGCGCACATATCCGTCTACGGTAATGTTCAGGCGGTTCTTCAGCATGGTCAGGTCGAAACCGAAGTCCCACTGTTCCGAAGTTTCCCAGGTCAGGTCCGATGCCACCGGCGCACCCAGTGTAGCATATTTCGCCATCGAGCTGCCCTCGCCGAACGTGAAGCCGGCAAAGTCGCTTACCGAAATCAGACGCATGTATGTATAGTAAGAAGAAACATTCTGGTTACCCAGGCTACCGAACGAAGCACGCAGCTTCAGGTTGTCTACATATCCGCTCAGCGGCTTGAAAAACGGTTCTTCCGAGATACGCCATCCCACCGAACCCGAAGGGAAGAATCCCCAGCGGCTTCCGGCAGCAAAACGCGATGTACCGTCGTAACGTCCGCTCGCCTCAAACAGGTAGCGTCCCTTGTAGTCGTAGTTCACACGACCGAAGAAACCAGCCAGCGCATATTCGCTCTGTCCGCCGCCCACTTCGGTCAGCACTTCACCCTCGGCATTCTGTCCCACCAGGTCGAGGTCGTCCAGCGAAGTAGAAGTCAGGTTCTGTCCCGCAGCCGAAACATTCTTCAGATACATGCGTTCGTAGTTGAAACCGACTACTCCAGTCACGTGATGTGCTTCGCCGAATGTATCTTCATAGTTGGCAAAAACGTTTGCCGAATAATAGTTGCGTGTGTTCACCGATTCACTCAGCTTGTTCAGACCGGCTCCGGTAGCATACGACAGCAGCGGTCCGTCCGGATATTCGCGGTAGAACAGGTTGTTCGAACGGTGTGTATTGCGTGTCTGGTACAGACGGTAAGTAAAGTCACCCGTCAGACTCAGCTGTTTGATCGGTGTGATGACCAGTCGTGTAGTATTCGAGAAATCGTTCGTGCGGTTCACGTTGCGGTGCGATCCCTCACCCAGCATGATATGACGTCCGTTGCCCACCTTATAGTTCAGGTAAGGAGTACCGTACAGCCATGAGCCGTCGGGGTTCTTCATCGGGAAGCATGCCAGCGCGTGACGTCCGCTGTAACCGATGGTATCGTCGATGCTTCCGTTACCCTGGAAAGTATACTGCGAGCCATAGAATGAAGTATTGTTGCTCAGCGTAGCATAGCGGTTGATGGTAAAGTCAATCTTCGAACGCAGGTTATACTTGCGGTAGATATCCGGATTCATGTTCAGGATACCTTTCTGATAATCGTATGCCCCGCTCACCAGGTATTTCACATCCTTCGTACCCCCGCTCAGCGAGATGCTGTGCTGCTGGGTAGGACGACGGTCGTTGTACATCATGTGCCACCAGTCGTAGTTGCCGTAGTACACCCACTGACGGCGACCGTTTCTCGTATCTTCCACTACCCACGGGCGGTCGGGGTTCTCCGTCTTGTCGTTCACACGAGCCAGCAGTTGCTGCATATCGTAGTCAGTATAGTCCACGTAGTTCGTGCCGTTCTTCGCACGCCAGAAGGTGTTTACCGTATACACCGACCAGTAACCGGTTGTTTCGTAATCGGTAGTCGTGGTAGGAGCCTGCCATCCCAGACGGCCGCTGTAACGCACGGTAGCCTTTCCGTCCTGTGCCGAGCCCGACTTGGTTGTGACCAGAATCACACCGAATGCCGCACGCGCACCGTATACTGCCGCAGCCGACGCATCCTTGATGACCGAGATAGACTCCACGTCGTTCGGGTTCACACGGTCCAGTTCACCCACCGCACCGTCTATCAGCACCAGCGGATCGGCACTGTTGATAGAAGTCGTACCACGCACGTTGATGCTGGGCGAGCTGCCCGGCACACCCGACGAAGTAGTGACATTCAGACCGGCTACCGAACCTTGCAGCATGTTTGCCAGCGACTGAGTCGCACGGTTCTCCAGCTTCTCGCTGCCCACCGTAGCCACGGCTCCCGTCAGGTTCACCTTCTTCTGCGTACCGTAACCGATAACCACCGCCTCATCCAGCATGATGGCATCTTCCTGCATATATACCACAATATTTTTCTGTCCCGGTTTCACCTTTACTTTTTCGGTAAGATAACCCACATAAGAGAAATTCAGAGTAGCCCCACCGGCAGGTATCTGAAGCTCGAAGGCTCCGTCTACATCAGTAATGCTTCCCTGAGTAGTTCCATCGATGACGATAGACACCCCGATAAGCGGTTCCTGCAAGGCATCCAGTACCTTACCCGATACTGTTCTGTTCTGCGCCGACAGCGTAGAGACACTGCCCGTCAGCAACAGCAACAGCAAAAAAACATACGAATTGAAAACTTTCATAAATAAATATTTAGTAAAACATTAAGTAGCTTGTCGGTGCCTCCCCGTTCAGCGAGGCAGGTAAGCATCCGTCGAGAACGCCTTCGGGCGCTGCATCTGCTCGGTCCATTCGTGTCCGAACTCATCGCGCACGGTGATGGTCAGATCCACGTCGGCATCCGCCGCCTTCACCTTGAAGAAATGCGTAAAGTTTTCGGTAATGAAGCTCGGTGTAGAGCTCAGTGTCGACGAGTTGAAACGCTTCACGCTCAGCGCTGCCACATGCAGCGGATCGTAAGCCCATACCTCCTCAGGAGTAAGCTTGTTGCCCTTCTCGTCGGTCACCGTCAGCGTCCAGCGCGGATTCCAGTTCCAGATGTTTATCAGCACCTCGTTGTCCTTGTTCACCGGATAAGCATCCACATAGCGCTGGAATTTCGCCTTGACCGAAGCCGGTACACTGGCCGGCATCTGCGGCACATCCGCCATCGAGAAATGCACATTATTCAGGTCGTAGCTGCGGAACTGGTAATCCTCCGTCCATCCCGTAGCCTTGTATATCCATTCGATGTCCGTTCCGTTCACATCCCATACCGAGTATCCGCCCGGTGTTCCGTCGGGACTGATGTGCACACCCGGAGTAAGGTAGCCCGACCACCACCACGAAGCGCATATCGCACCCGCGTTATGTTCGTACACCTCGCGTCCGCCCGTTACGTCATCCTCCGGAGTCACGTTGAAACTCAGGTGCGTATGTCCGGTCACGAAATGCACCTTGTAGCCGTCCAGCACGTCCAGCAGCTGCGTAGTGTTCAGCACATCATGGTCTATCTTGAAACCTTCCGTCTGCGACGGGTAGAACAGCTGTGCGTGCATCACCACTACCAGCGGTGTCGACTTGTCGACATATGCCAGATCCTTCGACAGCCAGCTCAGCTGTTCGGCCGACACACGCTTCTCGTAGTCGCGTGAGGTAGTGCCGTCGTAGTTGCTGCAATCGATGTCATCCAGCACCACGTAGTGCACCTTTCCGATGTTGAACGAATAATATGTCGGAGCGATATAATCCATGAAACGGCTTCCCGCTTCCTCATCGCTCATAGCCTTATAATCATAGTCATGATTTCCGATAGTATGGAAAATCTGAAGTCCCTTCACCTGATTGTTGATGGTATTCAGGTACTCAGGCAGCGCATAACTGTTCGAATACCAGTACAGGTCCCAGGTCATGTCGCCCAACGTAATGGCATACATCTTTTCGTGCTGATGCAAGGCACGGTAACTGTTCAGATCCTCGGTAAAGTCCATAAACTGTCCCAGGTCGCCCGTGCGGTTGGCCAGATGCATATCGCCCAGCATAAACACCTTATAGCTATCCTGTCCTTCCACCTCAGTCAGCGAGAAATCCACACGCTCCGTTGTAGCGGCGTCCCCCTTCATCATCTGGTAGAACTGAGGCAAGACTCCCTCGGCAGGAACTTCATATCCCGAAGGAACGGAGATAAACACATACCCCCATTTCTTTTCCGACTGAAGCTGGTAGATACCCCGTTCGTCGGTCACGCTCACCTCTACACCGTCCGATACCACAACACCCTGCACCGGACCGTCGGCTGTCGATACCACCCCGTACACCGTCGTTCCGGCATCCGGTGTGAAATCAATTCCCTCTACAATATTAATATAGGTAGTACCAATCTGTTTCTTGCGGTCGCCACGCTTGATGAGCACCCGGTACGTACCGCTTTCGCATCCGTCGGCAAGCTTTATGGTAAAACTGTTTTCCGAAACACTCACCAGCACACACGTATACGAGATTCCCCCTGTCGATTCCAGAATAATCACATCCGATTCCGCCGGCTTGTTACTCCCGGTCACCTGGAACGTATATTCCCCTCCCTTGGCCACTTCTATCAGCGAAGGGCATTCAAACTGTACATCAAAGCTGTCCGCTACAGCTTCCGTCATTCCCTCATTGCTGCACGCCATCAGCGGCAAGACAGCAATCAGCAAAAACCAAAGTAAATACGCTGCAAATTTTTTCATTTTATTTTTAAATTGTAAATTTTCCCAACCTGTTCCTTACCTTTTCATTACCAGCTATCTACATGACAACCAGCGTTTTTCAAGCAATTAAAATTCCTTAATTTTCATTGCGCAAAATTAAAGGCAGCGTATTTCAAAACAGAAACGCGCATGTGGCAATCCTGTTTCAAAACCGTTAAGTTTCCGATGCAGCATACACACCTCTCGTATCAGTTACAGATTCCTTTCATATGCCTGATTCCTCAAAAAACGTGCAGACAAAAAAGCCCGATGCCCTGTACAGTTTCACGAACCGGTTCAAGCATTTTTACAGAATTCATTTACAAAAAAATATACAAACACTATATTATAGATAATAAAAGGGAACTGTCTGATTAAAAAATATTAACTTTGCGTCCGAATCGGAAATGTCCCGAAACAGCGACATTTACAGCTCCACGATTACTCGACAGTCCTAATACCCTTACGGCAGCTGGAGGGCTTGAATTTTTTCTTAAAATTATGCAGAAAGTTTTGATGTTTATCCTCCTCATTCTTACTTTGGGAAGTATCCACGCACAGGAGGTGAAAAAAGAATTAAAAACAGAAGAAGACGGCTTCCAATGGTACGAACTGACATCCGGCAGTTTTTATGGAGCCGAATCAACCGACGGGAAATGCCTTATCCCTTTATCGAAGAAATACGATTTCGTCCTGTACAAGCCACCTTATCTTTCAGGATTATATCACTCCGACAAACCGGGTATCATTTATAAGACGGAGTACTATACACAAGACGGTAAGGAAATATTAGACAACAGTAAATACGACAACACCTGTTTGCTCGGCGGTAAAGACGGTGAGCCATATTGGTTCTCAACCGAAAAAGACGGAAAAGAAGGAGCATGCGACATTAACGGAAACGAAATTGTACCTCCGGTTTTCGAAGCCTGCTTTTACTCGGATGGAGAATTTACCATAAAAGACAACACGGGTTATCATAAATGGAGTGAATATAATAACCAGACAAATAATGCTCAGGCATCAACCAACAACAAAGCTGCAAGCATAAAGGAACTGTTCGACTTAGCTTACAACACTCCCGACACAGAGGCACAGACCAAGTACGACAGGTATATGCAAGTCATTAAGGCCGATCCATACAACAGTTATGGTTACAAGGCTCCGGCTTTGAACAACCTCGGAGTACTCTACGAAAGTCTGGGTGACCTGAATAATGCCAAAGCATGCTATGAGTATGCACTGCAAGCCTGTCCTACCTACGACATGGCAAAGCAGAACCTTAAGAGTGTAAAAGCCCAGCGCAGAAGTAAGCGATGGAGCACCATCGGAAACATACTCGGTACGGTAGGCGAGACATTAGGAACGATGAGTAATAGCCAGGCAGCAGGAACATACGGCACATATCAGGAAAATGGATCTTCCTACAGCGGATCTTCTTCCGGAAGTTCTACAGGAAGCTCGATGTGTAAACGTTGCCACGGTTCAGGAAAATGTTCGTCAATGAGTGGAACCGCAGACAAATACTATTGCCATGGTTCTGGTAAATGCGGTTATTGTAACGGTAGCGGCATTGTACGTAATCTTGGTCAGAACATTGTCTGTACAGCTTGTAACGGACGTGGAAAATGCAGTTACTGCCATGGTTCAGGTAAATGCTCCGATTGCGGCGGATCAGGAAAGAGATAATGACAATCGGCTATATCAAACATTATATATATCCACTTGCCCGTCATTGACAAATTCACGTCAATGGCGGGTTTCTTTTTAAAGAAACAGCGCGCAGCAATAGCCGCGGAACAGGAACAGGCCATGAAATTACAGAAAAAATAGTGCCTGGAATGTTCTATCAACTCAATGCTTTCATCATAAACCATTTCAATGAAGTTTTTTCTGAATAGAATTGTTTCAGCAATACTCTTCAGAATACACCTTACGTTTTTCAACACTAAAAGGAGAAGTTTTATTAATAAAATGTCGCAAACAGAACCAGATTGATACTCTTTTCCAACACTTTGAACTACATCCCTAAATTAACAGTCTCATTTTATTCCCACTTAAATATATTTTTTAACCACATAGACCTCAATTTATCCTATTTACTATCAGAAAGATGACATAAGCGTTTTGATAAGAAAAAAAACAATAATAATTTTATAATACATTAAATTGTTAGAAAACACCCGAATATACTGGCTGTTGATATTATTTCAGGAGTTTTAGACAGCAAAAACCTCATAATCGGAAATTGAACATCACAATCGATTACAGTAAATTTTAAGAATATAAAACTATGAAAACATTTAAATGTATTTTACCGATTATTGCTTGTTTCATTTCAGCTAGTACCTTTGCACAAAATGCCATTGATTTAGGATTATCTGTAAAATGGGCTGATAGAAATCTTGGTGCTCCCACATCGTTCGAATATGGTGGTCTTTACGGATGGGGAGATAGTAGTGGTAATCAAAAAACAGAAAATCTTAATTACTATCCGACAAGTACACCCCCTCGAGAAATCAGCAGAACAAGATATGATATTGCGCATATTCAATGGGGAAAAGGCTGGAGACTGCCAACTGCACAAGAAATTGATGAATTAGAGAGTAAATGCAAATTTACATTTATGACAACAGAAGATGGAAAATCCGGCTTTCTAGCAACAGGGCCTAATGGCAATTGCATCTTTTTACCATTATCAGGTATACGAAAAGGAAATATTATAATTCATCGGAATAAAATCGGATATTATTGGAGTGGAAAACTAGGAAGTGATACCCGTACCGCACATGCTTTCTATCTATATAATAAATGTGAAGTTGAATCTGCATTTTTCCGTTACTATGGTTTCTCGATTCGTCCTGTACTGGATGATTAAGTACGAAATAAATTAGAAAATATCCACTTGCCCGTCATTGACAAATTCACGTCAATGGCGGGTTTCTTTTTAAAGAAACAGCGCGCAGCAATAACCGCGGGACAGGAACAGGCCATGAAGTTACAGAAAAAATAGTGCCTGGAATATCAAATCAAAAAACGGGGTGTGAACCACGCCGCGATACCGCAAACGTGAGGTTCACACCCCGTTGATAATCTCTCTCTACTTACCGTTGTTGTAACAGAATCTCATCATCTGGATGCTCCTGCATACTTCTGATAGAAGTAAGTGCTGTGAAGAGGCGTTCGTCACCCGGAGTCATCGGTGAATATTTTATATACACGCGCTCATCCATATCCAGCTTGAATTCTGTACGGAGTTCCAGCGTAAAGGTTCCAGTATTACCATTGCCCGGTGCAACTACACTCAGCACACCGATACGCGTACCGTCTTCACGTTCGAGCGACATAAACGGATTAGCCTGATCGAACACACCACCTTTCAGTGCAATTTTTCCTGTCAGACGCGTGTTGCTGATAGCTACCGTTTTCGGATAAAAGGCTACCTGATTACCTCGTTCGCTTACCGTAATCTCCTCTTCACAAGCCACATCACGCGTTACGAACTGGAACGTCATGTCACTTACGGTAGCTGCAAAGGTATATCCTCCTTCCACTGCTGTCAGCCGGGTTTCATCAGCGGCAGGCTTCAGCGTATTCGTAGCGATGAATCCCGTAAAACCTTCCGGACGGTATGTCAGCACCTCCGATGGGAAACTTACATTCATTGCTACCGGCTGTCCGGGTCCGTATGGCATTTTCAGATCCTCACTGCCATTCAGCTTAACTCCGAAGTTATACGTTTCGGCATTCGAAATGGTCAGGATAGCCGAACGATACACACGCGATCCACTTGGGAAAGTACCGTCAGCATTCAGCTGTGACGAAACTCTCAGATATGTGTTGCAGTCGGACGACTGCGTTACCATCGGTATCACCACGCCTTCAGTAGCATAATTTTCTCTCAATGATTCAGGAACCGTATACGTATAATAATATCCCTTGTTCGGATCCCAGATAGGCTCTGCACTCAAGTCCTGCCCCGTAATTTTAGGCTTCATCTTGGTAATGTCCATATAAATACGCAGCACTTCGTCGGCAATCGGATTGACAGGCGTTGATTGACCATCGTAAAACTTGAAATGCAGGTCAAACTGCTGTCCGGCAGCCGGAGGTACCACTACCGAGACCGAATTGCTGGTAGCCCATTGAAGTTTATTACCTGTACCAACTGTACCAAGAGCAATACGATAATTCGTTTTATCTTTATTCATGTAAATCAGGCTTCGCACGGTAGTAAACGCTTCTGCCTCCAGGAAGAACTCGATGCGCGGATCTTCGCCTGTATTGGGACGATAATTATCAATCAGCGTCTTGAAGTTTACACGGTGCAACCCCGGACGGTCTACCGTATAGACATACTTGTGCGGCCAGTCGCGCTCATAAGTCTTTTCCTGTCCATCTTCCATGACTGTAAACTTACACTCTTCCACCACCACATCCAGATAAGTCTGCTGTCCAGCCATATTTACATTCGTTCCGTCATCATCGAACAAGTTACAGGCAATCTTCACGTCGAGCGGGAAAAGCTCCTGCGGAAAGTTGTCCGGAATGGTAAAGACAATCGCTACCGGCTCACCCGACTGCATCGGCAGACCGGAAGAAGTCCATACCGGCGTAAACGAGAAGTTCGACAGCGAAATCAGTTTCACCGTACGCACAAACTTACCTGCCTTGATCTGCAGGATACCGTACTGCGGATTTCCGATATTTGTCGGTTTAATCGTAATGATACCCGTACCCGGATTATCCAGACCGGTTCCAGCCGTAAAGTAGTTGTCAATCTTGGCTTCAGCAATACCGCTGTTCTGCACCCATGTCACTTCAGGGACAATACCTGACTTCGTACCGTCGTACCAGTGGTATTCCAATTTATATGTTCCACCCGTCAACAGCGAAGCCTGCGTAATGATGCGGGTTGTTTCTCCCACTACGGCAAGGCTGCTTTGTCCGTCGGTAATGGCAGGAATCGTCTGGTCGATAGATACCCACACATTGTTTGCTGCCGCACCGGCTACTGCCTCTTTAAAAGTAGTATATCCTCCGTTGGCAGGTATTCCCTTGAAATTGATTACATAGTCATAGTTTCTCAGAACCGGCAGCTGATTACCCAAATCATCTACCAGCGCTATCTTGTAGTAGCGGTCGTCGTCATGCCAGTTTCCGTCATCCTCACTGCCGCCGCTTGTATTGATACGGAAAATCAGATACATCGGATCGTCCGCTTTGTTGGCATGTTCGAACACAAAGCGTCCCACACTGCCGCCTCCAAACTGAACAACATCCGTAGGGTCTACAGCCTCCAGCACATCCTCGTCGGCACACAAAGTAGGCTCCACGATGGACGACGCGTTGGCAAATGCAAACGGATCATCCCCACCCGCATTCCGGTTGAACGGAGCTACCGTACCCCGCGAATACTGATTCATGATAGCCATACCCTTGATACTCAAGTCTGTGCCACCGTCTGATCGCAGATAGCGGATACGTGCCTGATTGCGGAACATGCTCACCTTGCTGTCTGTTCCACCAGCAAAACTTGTCAAAGCATCTTCCGAAGCAAAACTCTTGTATCCCCAGTAACAAAGCAAACCCGAGGTAGTAGTAAACTGCGGAATGACCTCCGTATCCAACCGTCCCAGATTCGGAGTATCCTCAAAGTCGTTCACATTCAGGTTGGCAATGAAGTGCAGATGACGCGTTGCTCCCGGTATGGTAGCCGTAAAGCTACCACTTAAGTGATTTTCCGAAGAACCCTCATGAGCGACATCCGCCTGCACACGACCGATATAGTGACGGTACTGGTCGAAACAGAACAGCCACAGTGAGTTCACCCCATACCCGTCCGGGTCTACCGCACGCGTCTGTACCTGTTCCATATCAGGAATCTCGGTATTGAAGCAGAGGCGCACATTTCCGTCGGCATCTATTCCTCCCGTCGGTCTGTTTACCGGCACATCATCCTGACAGGCCGCAAATACTACAGCCAACAAACTGATTATTATATATTTCCATCGTTTCATAACAGACCTCCTTTATTCTTTATCTTCCACAATAGGTTCATTGGCTTTCACTGTACGGATGCAGCGGATGTAGGCTTCGTCTTTAGTACCCTCAGTACCTTTTTGAGTTTCGTAAGCCTTGCCTGATGCCGCCCAATAATACCTTCCACCCAGCACTTCGTCAATTACCGAACCGTCGGTATTCTGATACCTGTCAATAATCTTCAACTCCGCTTCTGTCGGCAGACGCCAGTCTTCATATACCTCTCCTGCAAGAGATTTCTCGGCATACTGCTTGCAGTGCTCTTGAGCAGAGGGAAACGATTGCGGATAAACCGTACCCAGTTGCGAAGCTATCATAAAGGCTGGAGCTACCAGTTGGTTGTTTTTCGATGATCTCTCCGTATATCCATCTGCATCCACGGCAGGAACAGAAAGCACATACTCACTAGAAGTCTTGGTTATACGGACAAAATACATGTTGTTGTTAGGGTTTGAAGATTGTTTCTCACCCAATTGAACATTAGTCGGATTGGAAGATGTATCCCACTCCCAATAATAGTATCCGTACCAATAATTATACTTCAATTCTCCTCTATACCACGCATATGTATAAATAGAACCTTTAGTATAAACTTTCGATTGGAAATTATCATTCCACGTTTTTCTATTTCCCATCACTTCATAAGTAGATCTGAAATCCGTGCGGTACGAATACCATCCCGGCACAGTCACGATATATTCCAGCGGATACTGCTTCACCGTAAACTCCTTGCTCAGTCCCTGTTCGTTGGTCACCGTCACCTTGATGTAACGGATACCGTTATTCGTAGGTATATTTGATTTTATCGTCAGGTTTCCGAAATTGCCCGATTCAGGAGATGCCGAAATGCCATAACGACCATAATTGTAACTTGGAATAGTCTGCTTCGCTCCATACTTGTCGTAGTAATACACTTCGGTAATGCTGGCTGTCACCGGCGAAGAAGAGGTGAAATACTGCTCCAGCGATTCGTCGATATTCTTCATGATGATTTCCTCTTTCAGCAACTCCAGATAGTTCAGGTTGCCGCCATCCACATCAATGGTCACCGTTGTCCACGGTATCACCTCATAGGCCGGTTTCAGTTCAACCGGTTTGTCTACCTGCGGCTGTCCCATCCGGTCAATCGTTACATTCACCCGGTAAATGGTATTCCGGTTCAACTGATGTGCCGTCACATCTCCCAGACGAACCGGTATCTTGTAATAGTTGGATTCCTTAAGTTCTCCTGGTGCTGCACCATCCTCCGTATACAGTCCGGGCATGTTCAGCAGCACAAATGTTTCCTGCAGCACATCACCTCCCCAGTTCGTGGGATAAGTGTAAAGCACCAGCTTGGCAGTGCCTGCCACAAAATCCTTTTCCAGTGCAGCAACCATCGGATCATCCGCTCCGTTTCCGGCAATACCACGGTCGGTATTTTTTAAGTTAACTTCCTTGTCGCTACGCCACAAGCCGCGCGTAGCATAGTTTCGCAGACTGCTGTAAAATCCTGTCGGCGTAAACTTTTCATTAAACTCATCGCTGAAGGTAATCTTTACTTCCACTTTGGCAGCCAGTCTTTCCATCTGCACGGAAATCGTACATTCATCGTCCTTACTATTGGGCGCAAAACTTCTGCTCACTCCACTCATGGCAAAACGTTTGCCGGTATACTTCGGTTCGGAAGCGATATCCGCATTTTCCATCTTCCAGACATCCACGTCCTCATCCACGGCATTCAGCAGACCGTCCAGTGTCTTGACATCCTGCAGCGACGCATTGCCTCCGTGAGCGTTCGCCACGACATAAATATCGTACATTTCGTTGGGACCTTTGTCGAACAATTGTGCATCGTTTTTCCAGTCGCCGGTAGCAATCACCGCCTCTGCCTTTCCGTCGGTAAACTCAAACGAACGGTAGCCGTCAGGAGTTCTCGCCCCTTCACTATTGAAAATCAGCAGCTGCGCCTGGCTGATGGTATTTTCATTCAGGTCATTACTGCCGGGTTCGGTAGTAGCTCTCGACAAGACCCCGGGAGTTTCCAGCGTAATAGTCAGGCCTTCTGCCGGCTTCACTGCCGGAGCCAGATCGTCATCAGCTGTACATGCCGGCAACAACACTGCCAACAAGGCAACCATACTATAAACTAATCCATGCTTCTTCATATCTCAGCCCTCCTTTATTGTTTTATAGACACACTTTCTGTCAGTCCGTCGAATTCCGACTCACTGACCTGCTGTATAAGAATCTCCGTTGATGTACCCGGGAAGCGGTATACCCCGTTTTCCTCCGGATTGATCACCTGAATACCGTCACTCCCTGCTCCACCAAACGGCTGTTCCACCGTGATGTACAGTTTGACACTTTTCGCATCCGTCGCAACATGTTCGAATTTCGGTTTCACGCCGAAAGTAACATCCACAGCATCTTTGGCTCCATAACCGGAGGTAGTACCGGTCAACTCAAACTCGGATGTATTCTCCAGGTGAGCAGTCCATCTTACTCCTACGGGCGAGAACATCTTGAACGAGAACGTTGCTTCTCTCTGGGTTCCGTCATTGTCAGTAGCTACGGCCACCGCACCCTTATCGGCGGTAAGCTTCACACTGCCTGCCGAAGCCGGATTCAGCAACCCGTTGAACTCGGTAGAGAAATCAAGTATCTGATCGTCTACCGTCCAGTCACTTACCGTAAGCGATACTTTCAGGCTGTTGGCTATCAGCAAGACATTCACATTCAGCTGCTGTCCGGCTTCCAGCTTCTTCAACACTTCATTGTTCACCTTAAACACCGCTTCGTGAGGCGAACTTCCCCAGGTAGCAGTAAGCTTCCAGCCATCGTCATGATTCCACGGATACAGATAGCGTACGAACGGCGCCACATCGGCAACCTCTCCGGCAGGTACTGTCAGCGCACCATCCGTTCCAAATTTTACTGTCCCCATACCTGCAGTTGCCTGCGGATATTCAGGGTGAACATCCTTGAACAAATATCCCTGACCTGCAGTACCATCTATTTGTACATTCGTCAGACCGACAGACTCTCCTGTCTGGTTATCGAAATTCAGCACTACTTTGACAAGCGGGAAAAGCAGTTTCATCGAAGCCTTTTTCTGCTCATTCGGTCCCACCTTGATCGTCGTGAAAGCCGCCTGAGGAATCAGACTCAAAGCAGGGTTATTGAAATCTTTTTTAGTAAGAATACGTGCTTTCAGCGCACCCAGATTCACATTCTTTCCCTCCAGACTCTCCCCGCCGCTCAAGAACGCCTGTTCATTGGCTATAGCATAAAAATCAATATCTTCGCCCTCCTTCTTGACCGTCAGTTCCGAGAAGCGGATAGTCTTCTGCGTTTCATCAGGCTGAATCTGATAACTCACATTATAAATAATATCATTCGTACCCGAGCGCGCCACAATCACACGCAGGGTCTGCATCTGTTCGTTGTCCAGCAGGTTTCCGGCAGTAACATTATCCGAAACACGCGTAGTAAAAGTCATCGTGACCGAAGCTTTTTCACCTGCCGTCAGATCGCTATCCTTTATGCAGGATACAGATAGTAAAGCAACAGCCACTACTGCCGCTGCCAGCAGAGCATATGTTCTAAAAAGTTTTTTCATAGTAGTTCCTCCTTACATTACTGCCAGTCCGGTTCAACATCTTCTACATACCATTCCGGAAGCCTGATGCTTACTCCCACCTGATCGAACACAATAGATATGGGCAGCAATGCCTCCTGCTTGGTCACGTCAATATCATCTTTATATCTCTCCAGATAGTCAAGAATACTTTCTCTTACCAGTTCTTTACCGGTAATCTTATCTTTCAGCACCAGCTCGTGTGCGCACGTCGTTTTATCCAACATGGTTTCATGATCCAACCTGAACAAAGCGAAATCACTGGTATGATAGCAACCATGTTCCGCATCATAAAACAATTCCGGATAAATAGTTCCCTTTTCCTCCGTGTTAATCGCATTTTCGAACGAGGTCTGTGCATTTGAATTCTCAAAACTTAATTCATACGGCATGTCAGCACGACTTTGCGGAGCAGGCAGTCCGTATATTTCCACTTCGGTATCCACATGCGAGCTGTACAGCGTCACAGTGTCCCGATACATTACACCATCCTGGACAGGCATGACAAACTCCTGCTGTCCCATGTAGTTATCATCATGATTAATTACATCTCTCGAATCATCACTCCAATACGGCGACTGAATATAAATATCCGAAAGATGATCGGCATATAAATTTTCTACTACCGTATGGTCGTAAGCATTTCCTATCGCCACGACTTTATATCGTTTTCCATACTGCAACCGGAACGACGGTACAGCAGCAAAGCGACTCAACTCGTCCTGAGTATAATGGCCGACCCCAATAATGTGTCCGCCCTCATCGAAAACATACAGGTCTACTTTACTCATGTACTGATACAATACGTCCTTGTCACCATCTGCCAGATACTGGAAATAAATCGTGACATTATCACAGTCATCAAAATCCTCCTTGACGCAACTGCTTGGCAGGACGAAGACCAGCAGTGCCATCAACATTATTTTCAGAAACTTTATCATATTCGTTCGTATGAATTTTATAAAACTGTATGTTTAAGGAAATAGAGTCTGGCGGCTTGTTCCCGCCAGACTTTAATTATAGAGAAAAGAGGTTATTCAGTAACCCATTCTGCACTAGTATCGACAATTGTCCACTGTGCTTCAGTTACAGTTACATCTACACCATAATAGGTATTACCTTCTTCATCACCGATAATATTTTTGTCAAGCAATGTTACGTCTTTGATACGGTAAATTTTACCAGCCTCAAACTGAAAATTTTCATCTTTATTATAACTCTTGATCATGGCATAACGAGGCTGACTTACAGGATTATTGTCATCAACTGCGGTTGCGTTCGCAAAGTAAATTTTCAGGATCGGCATAGTTTCGCTCGGATAGAAATTAAACGCATAAGCTTGAGCAGGTACTGCTACTGCCGGCCATACAGAACCTGACTGTAAGAAATTATTCGGATCAGAGATTGCATCCCACAAAATCGGAGCAGGAATAACAGTTGTACCTTCTGTACTCTTTTCTTCCGGATATTTGTAATCAGTTACACTTGTAGCACCCTTGGTAGCCAGAATCTTATCCAGATAAATACCGTCGATAGTCAAGGTTTCATACTTGCAAGTTTCTTCATCACCTGAATTAGGATGACCAGCATGTTTTATACCCGATACTTCCAGACGTGCTACCGGAATATTCATTGTAACACTGGTTTCATACATTTCATAAGTCTTTCCGCCATTGGTTTCCACCTTTCCGGTAAGATTAAACTGACCGTTTGAACCATAAGCAGGAATAGCTTCAGGCATAGCCTGCATAGCAGGTTCGTTACCATTAACAATTGATGTTTCAGAATTTACTTTATCCCCGTCATTAATCCAAGCTTCAATCAAAGTAGGAGTCTTAACGCCCCAGAATTTCAATGTAGTAGTTCCTGTAGCGTCCTCTCCCAGTACAACTTCCTTAGTAGCACCTCCTTCAGCTGCAGTCAATTTTACATACAAAGTACCTTTTACCTGTACTTTATCTCCAGCATTTCCATCAGTAGCATTTCCTAATGTACGACTCATTGTACTGGGAGCCACGATTTTTACTTCCACTACACCGTTTCCATCCATGTTACCACTTTCAGTAACCACTTCCTCATTTGAGCACGCAAATAAACCCAAACCTGCAAATGCTAAAAATAAGCTCTTAGAAAATTTCATAATACAAAAATTTAAAAGTTAATACTCATATTTTATTTATTTCTCATCATTCTGCTATATACTCCATGTATGCCTGCAGTGTTTCCAGATTCTTGGCTGCATGCGCATGTCCGGCTTTTGCTGCCCTGCCGAACGCCTCGATGGCTTTTTCCGGCTGTCCCAGTTTCACATAAGCCGCCCCCAGCATGTTCTGCAATGCACCGTCGCGAGGAGATTTCTCCAGCAGAGCTACTGCCTCGGCTGTACGCTGTGCCTCTATCAGTGCCAGTGCCGCATTGTTCACGACCACCACGTCCTGCGGATAAGTCTTTGCCCCCGTCAGCAGACAGTCGATATATTGCGGAGTACCCTTGCCGTAGCTGTCTGCCACCTTGTGAATCTCGCTCACGCTCATCAGCTGCGGACTCTCTACAATCATCTTCCGTCCCTCTTCGATGGTAAAATGACGCACGTTATATTCTATGCGGTACTCGTTGCGGCGTACCGGCGCATACACTTCGTTCACCAGCTTGGTATATACTGCCGCCGGAACCAGTTTTCTCATTTCTGCCTCGCATGCATCCTTGTCGTCGCCGCAGTTGTCTATCAGTTGCAGAATCTCCTGCTGCTGTTCCAGCTCTGTATGACGCACCACTTCCTTGCGGAACTCGTCCCAGTCTTCCCCTTTCCATGCTACATGATAGAGCGAACGGTCTATACCGTCCAGGTCGCGGCGCACATAGTCGGTAAATGCCTGCGCACGGCGTTTTGACAGATCCATGTTGTAGGTCATCGTACCCTCGGGCGAAGCATAACCCGTTACGTAAATCCCCGTTATCGTCAGGTCGCTGTTGTCGCGCACCACCTGAAACGATTCTTTCACTTTCTGCAGCTCGTCGCGGTTCTGCTTATATGCCGCGTCGATGCGGTCGCTGTTCCGGCGGAACTCCAGCCGTGCCACCCGTGTTTCCGAACGGCGTTTCACGATCTCCTCCTTAGGCTGGATAAACGGAACCACATACACCGGCTTCATGGCAGGAAAAATATCGCAGGCCGAAGCTGTTTCGTGACCTTCATCACACAGCGCACATCCTGTAACATACCCCCTCACCTGCACGTTACCGCCTATCATCCAGCGTTTGAAAGGAACCGAAGCTTCATACGAAACAGCCTGTGCTTCACCGTTTTCACGGCGTACGGTCATCATTGCATCCGCATTGAACTCATCTCCGTTTAAAGCACGCGCACGCTGCTGTACCTTATCTCTGGTTTTCCCGTTGATAACCAATGGAGGAAGCTCCTGCTCCATATTGCCGTCTTCCGAAACGATAACCGGAACCAGCCGTAAAGAATGCTGTCTGTTCATCTTCAGCCCGTCCAGCGAGAATTCCATTTTCACATTTGCCTTGCGGTCGGAAGTTTTGGTAACCTGCTGTCCGGTGATGTTTATTTCCTCCAGATAAGGTGTCTGTGCTCCTGCCGAAACAGCGGCAAACAGCATTGCTGCATATACGAAATATTTTTTCATAGCTTGCTCCTCCATCATTTAATCATGTAAATCAAAGATACTGCCGCCTTGGTAACTCCGAAATAATCCTTCTTGTCGGAACCTCTCCATTCGCCGCAGTGCGGGCAGTCGTACATATCATAGTCGGCACGAATCCATCCCGCACCGATTTCCAGTCCCAGATTCCAGCGGTTTCCCAGCACGAACTGATAACCGTAGCCCAGTCCGGCGCCGTACATGTTGCCCTGATATCTATAATTTTTAAACGAAGGAAAAATTTTCAGATCCATATCCGCCACATTGAAACCTCCGCCCAGTGCATGAATAGCCAGAAAATGTCCGTTGAAAGCCTCGCACAACCAGTAGCGTGCCTCAGGCTGCACCAGCCAGTGCTTCATTTTCCGGTCCTTACCCAGATCAAAAGGGTTATAGTTTCCCGAAAGGTCGATGCTCCATTTGGGAGCCACCTTAAACTCAACTCCAATATTCAGCGTTGTTGTGACATCATAAAGGATATTCGTCTTAACCGCTGCTTTCTGCGCAGAAGCGGATAAGGCTGCTATCAGAAAGGTTATTAATGCAAACAGTTTCTTCATAGTCCTTTGTTCTAAAAATTTTTACAACCACAAAGTTATCAAAGGCTAAAAGATTGTCAACAAAAATTAATTTCCAATCTGTCGTATGATTTTTTCACAAGCAGAATCTGCCTTTCTCAAAATGTCCTTACATGCTGAATACCAGACTATTCTAAAGATATTTTACGGACAGAATAAGAATTTTATATTCTTACAGGCAGAAGAAGAGAATATTTTAAATGACATACAGGACAAGAGTTCTTTTACAAATATTCACTCTTGTTCCTGAAACTGATTTCTAAAAAAGTTTGGACTTGTCCCGTATTTTTCTTTAAAGAGACGATAAAAAGTAGAAAGGTTGGGAATTCCGCTTTGCTCGGCTATCTTACTCACCGGCCAGTCAGGATGTTTTTTGAAAAGTTCCAGCGAATATTCCAGACGCAACCCGTTCATATAAGTGGTCAGATTTACAGCTCCTCCTTCTTTCAGCAGATAGGCAAAACGGTTCTTATCTACCCCCATGATACGTGCAAAGTCATCCCGTCCCAGAGCGTAATTCAAATACAGTTTTTCCCTGCGCACTCTGGTGTCGAATACCGAAAACAGATATTTTCCCTGATACACGGACTCTTCTTCATTATCAGACGGACCTGCATCGCTCCCACCGGCTTCTCCCGCGGCCGGCTCCGTTTCCTTCCGGTCTATTTCCAGGTTTCTCCTTCCCGCTTTCCGCAATAATCTTTGCCACAACCGGCTCTCTCTCATGTTGCAGAATCTGCCGGCGCAGCATTTCGTCCATCTTCCGCGTCTTCCGGTAAAGCATCCTGTTCACCGTGAAAAATACGATCAGGAAACAGAACAGTACTCCTGCCAGCACCACCAGCAGCAACAGAAACCGCTGCTGGGCATGCAGGTCTGCTTCCATCTGTGCCAGTTTCTTCTTATCATCTATTTCTTCCAGCGGATTCATACCTCCCATCAGATAATTCCGCTCATTGTTCGTACGCATGGAAAGCTGTATGGCAAGCCTCCTCTTGGCCAGTTTATACGCCGCATGATAGTTGCCCATCGCCTCGTAAGCCGTACAAGCCTGCTGCAGCAGACGTACATACGAAATGTTGAGCGTATCCCTGCGGTCCATCTCCTGTATGTAAGCCTTTGCATTACTCAGCACCCCGCTGTAATCCTTGCGTGCCAGCAGGTAATCGTTTATCTCCAGCTGCCCCACATACGTCTTCGAAAAGTTTGTCTGCAGATATTTGTTGTAGTACGATACAGCTTCCTCCTCTTTTCCAAGCATACAGGCAAGATAGGCCATCTTGCAGAACTGATAGCCGCACTGGTTGTCCAGTCCATGCAAAGGCTTCAGCCCGCCAATCACCTGGTTGCGTATAAGTCCTGTCTGCCACGCCTCCTGAAACTTCCTGTCGCTGATATAGTACCTCATCAGAAACCCGTAGGCACGCGACAGATGGAAAGCACGTTCCTCGCCCTCCGCTTCATTAAGCAGGTTCACAGCCCCTAGCGTACACTCGTAAGCCTTTCTGGGCAGTCCGAGTCTGCGGTACAAATATCCCTCCGCATTCATCAGATTTCCCATCAGCATATCGTTTCCCGAAGCCGTAGCGTAGGCCTTTCCCTTCCGGATATAGCGTGCAGCCTTCTCGATAGAGTACGAAAAGACCGACGCTTCTGCCAGAATCATGAAAATTCTGGAATACAGCAGCGAATCCGACTTTATCTCGACGGAATTGTAGGCATGTTCTGCGGTATGCAATGCCTGAGTAAACATCGACAGCCTGAAGTAGGCACACGCCTTGATATAATCCAGCTTATAATGCGGATATGCCACCTCATCATACAAGCTGTCTGCCAGAACCAGCACCTCCTTAGGCGAAAAAGAAGCCATCTGCCTCAGTTCAGAAAAGGCAGGAACAGCTGGGGCAGGAGATACTCCTGCCCACAGTAATATCATCAGCAAAAAAAATGATTTCAGCCTTAACATATTATATTTTTCATTCCACACGGGAATCCCAACTCTCCACTTTAATAAAATATTTGTGCAAAGATACCTAATAAGTGTAATAAATTTAAAATATAAAATGTTAAATAAATTCTGAAAATACTAAAGAATTAACCTTACGGCTCCCCCAGTCCCCGCACGATCACCTCCACCTCCGGCTTGAGGAAAAACTTGCGGTGCTTGTCGTGGCCCAGTGCCGCCAGCCCCTCGCGGATGGACGGACAGCGGTACATCCACCGGTACAGATTGCGCCGTGCCGTTTCCGGCGAACGGTCGGGAAAATACAGACAAGCCAGCTCCGACTTGCCGTAGATACGCAGACGGAATTCCCTGTCGCCGTGTTCATTCTCTTTCATACCGCATCCCCTTTCCGGCACGTCCGGCTTCCTTGCGCGGCGATACCCGTTCGAAAGCCGCCCCGTCCAGCATCCCCTTCAGCACCATGCCCGGACGGAAACGCACCCATATCTTGTTTATCATCGATTCGTGGAAGTCAGCCTCCAGCCGCACTCCCTCACTTTTCACTCCCACCTGAAGCGAACCCAGCTCACCCAGACGGACAATCTCGCCGTTGCACAGCCCGCGGCAGACCTCCTCTTCCAGCGCCACAAGCACCGCCAGCGTATCGGCACGTGTCACCGTACACCGCCGCTGAATACGGCGCGCCATGTCGCCCAGCGTCACCTCTCCCCGCGCCTGTGCACGGGCATAATACGTCATCTCTGCCGAGATATCACGCGGATCAACCCGCGGAACCACCGAATAAGTCACTGCTCTTTCTTTCATCCTCCTTACGCTTTAAATTGTTTGCCGGCGCAGTCACAGGCGTACCCGCGAACTCGCCGATTTTCGTCATGCTGGGATTATACCCGTAATATACCTTTCCCGTCGCCCCGTTGCGGTGCTTGGCTACCGTAGCGATGCCCATGCCCCGCGTAGACCACCCCGTATCGGGATCCACCCGGATATGATAACGCTCCGGACGGTGCAGCAGAATCACCAGATCGGCATCCTGCTCGATGGCCCCACTCTCACGCAGGTGACGCAGCTCCGGACTCCCCGCCCGGTCTTCCGCCTGACGGTTGAGCTGGCTCGACACGATGACCGGACAACCCAGCGAACGCGCCAGCCCCTTCAGCTTGCGGCTGCACTCCGCCACCTCCTGCTCACGCGTACGCCCCGGATTCACTGTGGCAAGCAGTTGCAGATAGTCGACGATAAGCAAGCCCAGCAGCCCCTTTGCCCGCAGCGACTTGGCGATGACACACAACTGGTCGACGTTGATGTACGGCGTATCGTCGACATGCACCGGCAGCGCGCTCATCCGTTCCGCCGTACGGTGCACATCCTCCACCTCCTCCGGCGAGAGCCTGCCCTGACGGATACGCAGCGGATCGGCCGAACTCTCCGCCAGTACCATACGCTCGCCCAGTTCCGAAGCCGTCATCTCCAGCGTGAAGAACACCACCGGCACACCCGCCATCGCCGCCTGACGCGCAAAGAACAGGTCGAGTGCCGTCTTACCGTCGGCCGGACGCGCCGCCGTAAAAATCAGGTTGCCCGGCTGCCATCCCCCTGTCATCTCGTTCAGCCGCTGCAAGCCCGTAGGCACACCCGTCAGCCCGTTCACAGCCAGTTCCTGCCGGCGGTCCACCAGTGCCACCGTATCATCCATCACCTCCGGCATGGGGTGCAAGTGATTCTCCAGCGGCGAATCCTCGAGCAGCGCCCCCAGTTCCCGCTGCGTATCAATCAGCACATCATACACATCACACGTCATATCGTTTGCCGCCGCCAGCTCCCGTGTCAGCACCTCTACCAGCTTCCGCCGCAGGTAATACTGAAACAGGATGCTGCAATGATACTCCAGGTGAGCCGACGTAGCCACACCCGCCGCCAGTTTCGCCACGGCAAACGGACCGCCTGCATCGTCCAGCCGTCCCTGAGCACGCAGCTCCTCGGTCACCGTCAGCATATCCACCGCCGCTCCCCGGGTATACAGCGCGTTTATCGCCTCGAACACCACCCGGTGCGCCGTCAGGTAAAACATCTCGGCACGCAGACTTTTCAGCACCACCGCCTGAGCCGAACGCTCCAGCAGGCACGCCCCCAGTACCGCCCCTTCTATTTCTTCCGCATAAACCATCCCCATAATCCTAAAAATATGACTGCTGTCCGATACAGCTTTTCACAATACTGAAAATCCGATTGCCTTTACGGATAATCCCTCCTGTTAAAATCACCTTTTATTTCTATGTATATCAATAAGTTAGTGAAAAATCAAAACATTTTGCCGGATAACACAGATAAACATATTATCAGTGCCCGATAAACATATCCTACAGGTTGATTGTCTGTATTGTTTCCATGAATAAGCCCTCCTGTTAAAATTATTGCTTAATTCTTATATATCAACAAGTTATTGAGGGTTTGAAAAGTTTTATCGGACAGCAATGATTGACAATTTAAAAAGTTTCATCAGACAACACTGATAAAAATATAATCAATTGAGTACAAAACTCTTCATCTGCAAATACTTCAGCGCCGTACGAGCCCGGTCGATAGACGGCAGCAGGCAGAGATACATCTCGATGTTTCCCACCGCCTCCTCGCGCTCGGCCAGCGTCAGTTTCCCCCACGCCTTGCGTGCCGCCTCGATGTCGAGGGCAGGCTGCTGCGTCATGTCGTGATACTGTTCCCAGAACACCTCGAACATCTCGTCGCCCGCGCTCCTGCGCCTTCCGTCCGCACCGTTTTTCACCCGCATGCGGCACAGCGTATCGTAGTGCAGCAGACGCAGCTTCGAACAGTTCTGCACCTTCATCACCTCCACCACACCGTTCTGCTCCAGCTCTCCGATAAAGTGGTTCACATGCCTCCGGCTCCAGGCGAAGCGCAGACTCAGCTCCCTTCCTGAGAAAAACAGCTCGCCCCGTTTCAGGCATCCAGGGGTATCACCCTGATCGGTAAAGCACGCCGCCATGAGCAGATACACATACGCCTGCGAGTCGGAATGCCACTTTCCGTACATTTCGGCAAACATCTGGGTAAGCAGTCGCCTCGAAAGTACCAGAAAGCCCAGATTGCCAGGATTTTTCATAGTTGTTATCACCTCCATAATTCTTCATTTTTTTACGCAACCCGAAAGGGCGGGCCACCACCGTCACCAAAGTGTAGCATAGCAAACCCTCAGAGTTACAAGTTATTACAATGTCCGGCGGGCCACAAGAGCACCACCAGTGTTGCCACCCTTTCCTATTATATATTAAAAGAAAGAGTAAAAGCAAGGGAAGTTTTTCTCGCAAAGAAAAACGTTCAGCCACGATTTTTCCGTTATCTTTGTGTCATCAACAGAACCTGACAGGTAAACTTCCGTTCTTGTCTTTCATCGGTAAAAATACCGATTGGCAGAGTATTAATTACTGCCCTATACGGCAGAGATAAACCCCGAGAGACAAGACTAATGAAATATTTCGGAAAATTATACGCTTCGTGCGAGCCTACGAAGCAACAGATAGACGAGTGGCTCAAAGAGTTAAGAAAGTTCATCGATACACTGTACGCCCTGTCGCACGTATCGAAGTCGGAAATCCAGCGCATCACGGGCATCGGCACGCACACGTGTTTCGACACCGTCCGCAATTTCCGTTTCAAGACGCTGGCCACCTTCTTCAAGGCAGCCGAACAGGTGTTCGAGATAGATTTCGACGTAACCACCCTGAGGCTGATCATAGAGAGCTGCATCATGCACAAGACGAACCTGATAGTACGCGAGGCCGATCCCGACGAGGAGCCTGGAGAAAACGAGTTCAGGATTCTGAAGCAGCTTTCCGTGGGCACGGACTCCCGAAAAGGCAACCCGACGGGAAAAAAAGCTGAAAAGTTGAAGTAAACATCAGGAAGTTTACCCGGATATTCGTACAAAAGCTCCGGCTTTTCGTACGAATATTCAAAAAAAATCTCCGGACATTGTCTGCACATGATGCCGGCATCCGGAGATTTTTTTGTACCAATCGACAAAAAAACGCATAAATTGACAAGCCAGCCCGTTTGCGTCCACATTTGGAAAAAGACGGCAGTCCTTGTGTAAAAATAAAAAAATTGAACAATCATATCTAAAAAAAAGGTTAAAATAAACCTTTCTACATATAAATTTGTTATCTTTGCGCCGAAGAACGACTTCCTATGCGGCTGTGGGAGTATACTCCTAGACAGAAGCACGATGTGCGTCATCTTCCATTTTTGGAGATAACAAACTGATTCATAGTGTTTTTCAGGCGCTAGGAAGGAGAGATAATTATATCCTTGTTTCAACAAGCTAATAATTTTTTAGAGATAAAGGAAACAAAAATCAGAAGAACAAACATCCGGTAAACATGGAAAAAGAACAGGTATGGATTCCGCTGCAGACGGTGTACAACAAAGAGCTGCTTGTAGCCGAGTACCTCAAGCAGCTGGACATTGAGCATTACATCCCCATGACCTACGAACTTCGCGACACCGGCCGCGACGGGGAATGCAGTCACGTACTGGTGCCCGCCATACACAACCTCATTTTCGTACACCACACGTACGATGCCAACTGGTGCCGGCAGTTCGCCTCCGAAGCCCCGCTGCCCGTCTATTTCCTGAAGAAGGAGCGCAACGGCAATGACTACTGCACGGTGAGCGAACGTGATATGCAGAACTTCATGCATGCCGCCAACCCCGATATCCAGGGCACGCGGTTCATCGATTCCGAAAAGCTTCGCGGCAAGCGCAGCGTCCCCGTCCGGGTAGTACGCCGCGGTCCGCTCTACGGTGTGACCGGCAAGTTCCTCCGCTACGGAGACCGCCACTACATCGCCATCGAAATGCCCCAAAGCACCGTCCTGCTCAAAGTGAGCTACACCTGGTGCGAAACCATCGAAGATATAGAATGAAGGAAAAATGCCACAGAAAAGCAACGATATGCCCGCCAATACTATAAGCAACTTTTCTCAGATTCTGGCATGAAGTGCCTGACTGTGGCATTCACATAACATAGTAACATCCATTATTAATTGACAAAATGATTATTGCCGTAGATTTCGACGGAACCATCGTCGAGCACAAGTATCCTTCCATCGGGAAGGAAATTCCTTTTGCCATCGAGACATTAAAGAAACTGCAGGCCGAACGCCATAAACTGATACTATGGAGTGTACGCGAAGGACGCTTGCTGGACGAGGCTGTACAGTTCTGCCATGAACGCGGACTGGATTTTTATGCCATCAACCGCGATTACCCCGAAGAAGAAAAAGGGCAGAACAATCACTACTCGCGCAAACTGAAAGCAGACCTCTTCATCGACGACCGCAACCTGGGCGGACTGCCGGACTGGGGAACCATTTACGAAATGGTACACCAGAAGCTTTCTTATGAAGACCTGATGCGCAAATACGAACAGGAGTACGAACCCGAAAAGCCGAAAGGCTTTTTTGCCCGGCTGATGGGAAAATAACCGAATAAAAAATCTGCAAACATACATTTATCTTATGAAATTCAAAGCATTCACACTGATACTGGTACTTCTGGCAGGGCTGTCGGGATGTACCTCCTACAAAAACGTTCCTTACCTGCAAGATCCGGAAGCCGTAAACCAGTACGGAAAGGAAATTCCGCTCTACGATGCCAAGATCATGCCTAAAGACCTGCTCAGCATCACGGTAAACACTACCGACCCGCAGGCAGCAGCTCCTTTCAACCTGACCGTACAGACTCCGCTGAACGCGGCACTGACCAATATCAATACCACCACGCAGCCTACGCTGCAGCAGTATCTGGTAAACAACGACGGCGAGATAGACTTCCCTGTACTGGGACGCCTCAAGGTGGGCGGACTTACCAAAAACCAGGCAGAAGACCTGATACGCGAAGGTCTGAAACCCTACCTTAAGGAAGCACCTATCGTGACCGTACGTATGTCCAACTACAAGATTTCCGTACTGGGCGAAGTAAACCGTCCGGGAACCTTCACCGTGAGCAACGAAAAGGTAAACGTGCTCGAAGCCCTCGCCATGGCAGGCGATATGACCGTATACGGTGTACGCGACAATGTGAAGCTGATCCGTGAGGATGCTACCGGCAAGCGCGAAATCATGCTGCTCGACCTGACCAAGAGCGACCTTATCCTGTCGCCCTACTTCTACCTGCAGCAGAACGACATCCTGTACGTCACTCCTAACAAGACCAAGGCGAAGAACTCCGACATCGGTAACACAACCACTACCGTCATCTCGGCCACTTCCATTCTGGTATCCATTGCCAGCCTGATTGTCAACATCCTGCGATAAATATTTTCCTTTAAACATTCAAAGAATATACAGCAAACATTATGATAGAAGAACAGAACCCGAACAACGAACAGCAACACGAAGAGAGCATCAACTTCTATGCCATCTTCTTCAAATACCTTGCCTACTGGCCCTGGTTTGTGGCAAGCGTCATCGTCTGCCTCATCCTCGCCTTTGTGTACCTGCGCTATCAGGTACCGGTGTATAACGTAACTTCCGCCGTACTTATCAAGGAAGACGACTCCAGCAAGCGCGGCATGGGAGCAGCATCCGGAGCACTCGAGGCCATGCAGAGCCTGAGCGGACTATCCATGAGCAACAACTTCGACAATGAGGTGGAAATCCTGAAAAGCCGCACCCTGATCCGCAAGGTAGTGACCCAGCTGGGGCTTTATACCTCTGTTTCGCAGGACCGCATGCTGGGCTACGACATTCCGTTGTACCAGAGCTCTCCAATCAACGTATTCATGTCGCCCGAAGAGGCCGAAAAGCTGGAGGCAGGCGCACGGCTGAAGCTGAGCTACAGCTCCGAAGGCAAACTGTACGTCAAGGTACGCTATACCCTCGACGAGGAAGAACAGGAAACGGAAAAGACCTTCGACAAACTCCCAGCCGTATTCCCCACCCCGGCAGGTGTGTTCAGCTTTACGGCAAACGACTCCATCCTGAACGAATGGAAGGCTAAGGAAAGCGGCGATATCCGCCTGACAGCTTATGTGGGTGCTCCTAGTGCTGTAGCAAAATCATACGGTGAAAATCTATTGGTAGAAGCAACCTCGAAAACCACCACCATCGCCCAGATAGCCGTACAGAATACCGACAAGCAGCGTGCCGCCGACTTTATCAACTGCCTGGTAGCCTTCTATAACCAGGATGCCAACGACGAGAAGAACGAGGTGGCACAGAAGACGGCCGACTTCATCGAAGACCGTATCGGCATTATCAATCAGGAACTGGGCAGTACCGAAACCCAGCTGGCTGACTTCAAGCAGAAGTCGGGACTAACCGACCTGACCAGCGATGCCCAGCTTGCCCTGCAGGAAAACTCCAAATACGAACAGCTGCGTATCGAAAACCAGACCCAGATACGCCTGGTAGAATTCCTGCGCGACTATATCAACAATCCTGCCAACGAACAGGAAGTCATTCCTGCCAATGTAGGCTTGCAGGACCAGAACCTGAGTTCGGTCATCGACCAGTATAACACCATGCTCATCGAGCGCAAGCGGCTGCTCCGTACCTCGAGTGAGAACAACCCTGCCGTAGTAAACATGAATACCGGCATCGAGGCCATGCGCCACAACGTGCAGACCACGGTAGCCAGCGTACTGAAAGGGCTCCAAATTACCCGTGCCGACATCGACCGTCAGGCACGCAAGTTCGAAGGTCGCATCAGCAGCGCACCTCAGCAGGAAAAAGAGTTCCTCACCATCTCACGCCAGCAGGAAATCAAGGCACAGCTCTACATCATGCTGCTGCAGAAGCGTGAGGAAAATGCCATTACCCTGGCAGCCACCGCTACCAACGGACGCATCATCGAAGAAGCACTGGCAGACAAATTCCCGGTATCTCCAAAGAAGAAAATCATCGCCCTTGCTGCCCTTATCATCGGGCTGGGCATCCCCGTGGGCTTTGTCTATCTGCGCGACCTGCTGAAGTACAAGATAGAAAACCGGGAAGACGTGGAAAAACTCACCACCGTACCTATTCTGGGCGAACTGCCACGAGGCAAAAAGCCGGAGCACGGTGCCATCGTGGTACGCGAGAACAAGAACGACATCATGGAAGAGACCTTCCGCGGTCTGCGTACCAACCTGCTGTTCATGCTGGAAAAGAGTCAGAAAGTGATCCTCTTCTCCTCTATCCAGCCGGGTGAAGGTAAATCGTTCGTAGCAGGAAACACCGCCGTGAGCCTCGCCTTCTTAGGTAAGAAGGTCATCGTAGTAGGTATGGATATCCGTAAGCCCGGTCTGAACAAGGTGTTCAACCTGAGCCGCCGTGCCGAAGGTATCACCAACTACCTGAGCGACCCCGACCATGTGAAGCTGACCGACATGATCCAGCGCTCGGACATCAGTCCCAACCTCGACATCCTGCCGGGCGGTCCCGTACCTCCCAACCCGACCGAACTGGTGGCACGCAGCGTACTGGAAGATGCCATCAACCAGTTGAAAGAATTATATGACTATATTATCCTTGATACCGCTCCTATCGGTATGGTGACCGATACCGCCATCATCGGCCGTGTGGCAGACATCTGCGTATACGTATGCCGTGCCGACGTAACCCCGAAAGCTGGCTACCGCTACATCAATGTGCTTCGCGACGAACATAAGTTCCCGAAACTGGCAACTGTGATCAACGACATCGACATGAGCAAGCGTAAGAACAGCTACGGCTATGGTTACGGTGCCAAGTATGGTTATGGCAAGGGCTATGGATATGGTTACGGCTATGGTTACGGTTATGAAGCCGGAAACAATAAGAATCAACAGAAAAAGTAAGATAAAAATTTCTCCTTAGACTCATAGAAGGTATGAAAACAGGCACAAATCATACCTTCTTATAGAGTTATACAATAAACAATAGAATTTAGAAATGGAGTATTATTATACATGTTTACCCTATTATTTCATATACTAAAGAATCATTATATCTTTAGCATTTATCTTATAACCCTAAAATATTAGAAAAAATTTCCATAAAGTTATAAAAGCGTGTAATAATAATCGGGAAAAATATTAAATATACCTGTTCTAAAGGTATTTAAAAGAAAAGGGTTCAATGGTTATAATCTGAAGTGAATAACTTAATTCTAACAAAAAATTAATGCTTACAAAAAAGATCAAAGACTTTTTATATAAAGGGAATAAACGCTCTGTTAAAATGAAGAAAAATATCCTCTTAATGCTATTTCTTAAAGGAGGAAGCATTTTGGCAGGATTACTATTAATTCCTCTAACACTAGATTATGTTGATAGCGAAACTTATGGCATATGGATGACTTTAAGTTCAATGGTTGCATGGATACACTTCTTTGATATAGGAATAAATAATGGACTTCGCAATAGGCTTACAGAAGCATTAGCTAATGGTGATTTCAAATTAGGGAAAGAATATGTAAGTACAACATATGCTATCCTAACATTTATATTTATACCACTAATGATAATTCTGTTAATTATTACACCTTACATAAATTGGAATAATCTGCTCAATTTAAACTTAAAATCGAATTTACTCATTCCAATCTGTATCATCATCATCTATTTTTGTTTAAATTTTATTTTTTCAACTATAAATACTATAATACTTGCAGAACAACGCCCCGCCGATGCATCTTGGAGACAATTATTACAACAAGTAGCTTCGTTAGCGATCATTTATCTTCTAACTCTGACAACCCAAGGAAATCTAGTCTATTTATGTCTTGGATTATGTTTAGCTCCCATCATAGTAATCGTATTTTTTAATATAACACTTTTTTCTGGAAGATATAAAAAACTTGCTCCATCTATAAAATATATTAAACTTTCATTAGCTCCTAACTTATTAAAATTAGGAATACAATTTTTTATTATACAAATTGCAGGAGTTATACAATATCAAATGATAAACTTCTTGATTATTAGATATTATGGTGCTAATGAAGTTTCAGCATATAATATTGCTTATAAATACTTCAGTGTTATTTATATGCTATGGGGAATAATCTTAGCCCCTGTATGGTCTGCTGTTACAGATGCTTTTACTCGTAATGATATCCAATGGATAAAACAAACAACCTCAAAATATCTGAAAATATATTTTATTTTTATCCTAGTAGGTATCGTTATGCTAGCAATTTCAAATTCTGTATATTCTATTTGGATTCAAAATAAGGTATCTATAGATTTTAATTTATCTTTTTGGATTTTACTATACTTGCTAGTTCTTATGTTTAGCGGTATCTATGTTAATGTCTTAAACGGTGCAGGAAAACTTAAAATTCAATCGATTGCTTGTGTGTTTTCACCTATTGTCTTTCTTTTCAGTTTCTACTTTTTCAGAAAACTAGAATTGGGAGTTTCAGCAATCTTAATTGCTTCAATTATAGCAAATTTTAATGGACTTATTCTTGCTCCTTTACAATATAGAAGACTACTAAAGAAATAATTCAATGGTTTCAAATATACTATTTCTAATTGCAGCTTTTTCTACTATATTTTTATCTTTAGAATCAACAATCACAATATTGGGAGTAAATCATATATTTCTTACTTTATCCAATATGCCCATATTAATGTTTTGTTGTTATGAATTCTTTAAGAAAAAAAATACGTTTAGAGATAAATTATCTCAATTAGTTTTTTTTACTATAATAATTTCAACTCTAACAATAATAATAAAATACTTGATAAATCAGGATGCAATAGGAAGTATACTAAGAGTATTTACTATTCCATGTATCATGATTTTAGTATTAAGAAAATTGCAGGAAAAACAAAAACTAATTCTAAGAAAAATAATAATATTATTATTTTTCTTAGAATGTGTATTAGCTATAATAGAAAAATATTTAGGCATTGTCTTCTTTCCCCCATTATTATTAACAGAAAATCTAAATGCGGGAGAAACACTATATTCAACAACAGACACATGGCAATTTAGAAGTACATCTTTATATGGACAGCCTCTACTTAATGCGCATATTGTGACTATAATCGTAACATATATAGTAACAAGTAATATAAAGAATTACAAAAAAATAATTCTGACATCACTTGGATTTATAGCTATACTTTGTTTCAATGCCCGTTTTGCAACAGTAATTTTCATTGCAATAATTTTACCATATCTATTTCACAGTATAATAAACAATACCAAGCACAAAAAATTTGTAGGATTTTTATTCATTTCTATAGCTTTAATCACTCTAATTTATTTATTAGAAAATTTTGGAGGAAGATTAGTTCACGGAGAAATAACGGACAGTTCAGCCCAAACCCGACTAACAACATTTGAATTTTATAAAAAAATAACTTTTGATGAACTAATATTTGGAAGAATGGATGCCATGAGTTATTTCTGGCATATAAAAAATTTTCCTATTGAAAATGGACTTATATCAGCAATTGTTACATACGGTTTAATTATGACAATACCTTTATTCATAAGCCTATTAACCATTACAAACAGATTAACTTCCGTATACCCCTGGATGGCGAAATGGACTATTTTGTTACCATTTTGGCTTCTAGGACTATCCAACCCTAATATTATAAATGACCACGTATGGAATATATTTTATTTATGCTTTATTGCATTCAATACTAGTAAATCCACGATAATAAAAAAATAAAACATGAAAGTACTCTATGACTATATAGGATTTGCACCACGCATTAGCGGTGTAAGCAGATATCTTTGTGAAATAATTTCAAATATGCCTAAGAATATAGATTATGAAATAGCTCTGAAACAATCAGATAATCTATATTTGCGGAATATGAAAATTATAGATAACATAGAAGTTCCACAAGTCACACCTGATAACTATGTTCCTTTCAACTTTCCATTGAAAAAGAAAGTATATGGAGCTCTACAACGTTTTTTACCAACATTTCCCTCTCCCAATAATATCAATCGCCAATATTCTATAGAAAAAATAAAATCTGGTGATTTTGATTTATTACATCACACTAGATTTAATGAATATTTCCTCCCATATATAGGTAAAAAACCTTTTATTTTTACCATACATGATATGAATCATGAAATATTTAATTACAGAAAGGTAGATCAACATGCCAAAAAAGTTCTTTCTAAAAAAGCTGTGCACATTATTGCTATTTCACAGAATACCAAAGAAGACCTAATGCGAATATATGGAGTTCCCGATAAGAAAATTACAGTAATACACCATGGAGGACCTAAAAAAATAGACTTTAATAAAGAAAAAATTATTAACTCTCCATATTTACTATACGTAGGAAAACGTAATGGATACAAAAACTTTATTCAAACCCTAAAAGATTTTTCTGAATTTATAAGAAAGTATAGTCAATTCAAATTAGTCTGCACAGGAGGAGCATTCTCAAAAGAAGAAATACAAATCATAAATAAATTAAATTTAAAAGATTATGTTATACAAATGTTTGTTACCGAAACACAATTAGCAAATCTATATCACAATGCGTGGGCATTTGTTTATCCATCTTTATACGAGGGATTTGGACTACCTATTCTTGAAGCATATACATATAAATGTCCAGTTCTGCTAAATAAGAAAAGCTGTTTTCCTGAAATAGCAGGAGATGCAGCAATTTATTTTGACTCTCAACCCAATACTTCAAATTTAACCCAAAAGCTTGTTGAACTTTATCATTACTCTGAAACACAACGCCTACAGCTAATAGAAAAAGGAACAGAGCAACTAAAACAATACAATTGGAAAAAAGCCTCTCAAGAGACAGCTAACGTTTATCAAAATATACTTTAATTATAATCCATATGATAAGAAAAAATATTAGAAGAGCTTACTTCTCTGCCATAAGACATTTTAATGATTATTATTCAACAATAATATTTAGAATCAAGTTAACTTTCAACAACATCTCTTATGGGAAAAATGTTCGTGCTTACAATGGTATACCTAAATTATATATTCATCCCAACTCTCAATCTGTAAATTTTGGAAACAATGTAAGAATAAGAAGTTGCTGGAATACAGGATGGTATGCGCATTCATTTATAAAAGTACAAGAAAATGCAGTCCTTACAATTGGAAACAATGTCGGTATAAACAGTTCTATGATAATAGCTACACATAAAATATCCATTGGAAACCATGTTTTTATTGGAGGAGGAACCAAAATATATGACACCAATTTCCACAATCTGAGTTGGGAAGCAAGAAGAGATGCTAAGACATCTAGTATATCAAATACATCACCTGTTATAATAGAAGATGATGTTTTTATTGGAACCGATTGCATTATCGGTAAAGGAGTAACAATTGGAGCACGATCTATTATTGCAGCTGGAAGTGTTGTTGTAAAAAGTATTCCCAATGACTGTATTGCTGGAGGTAATCCAGCTAAAGTCATAAAAACTCTTATTAATAATTGACCTATAACAGAACCATTTCTCTAACAAATGAACTATTTCGAAAATATTCCAATTAGTAAATATCGTAATGCCATTTATGGTATTGCAACATTAGGTATAATAGCTACACATAACTCCCAGTATTTATCTGACTTTCCTAATTGGATTCACTAGTGTCCACTAAAAATTAGAGGACGAGTTAAAAATTATAATTACTAAATAA